>Ga0247778_1000685_pt1 | contig 31933 bp, 35 predicted proteins | sample UWRJL049202B5_FD_179939 | JGI IMG/M metagenome (GOLD analysis project Ga0247778, IMG submission 179939) | Plant litter microbial communities from Arlington Agricultural Research Station in Wisconsin, United States - UWRJ-L049-202B-5 | ecosystem: Environmental > Terrestrial > Plant litter >...
TCCCATCTCCATCTCCACCGCGTTCCGCCCACCACTTTTCTGATTATCGAAATGCACAATCTTCGGTTTCGGCCTTGAGAGGAGTGTTGGGGTGGAGATGTGGGTGTGTCTGTGATGTCTTGTTTCTAACTTTGATTTGAGGGGGTGGTGGAGATGGTGCGGGTACGCGGTCGCTGTTGAGAGGAGGAGCAGGAGGAGGGAGAGGGGTATGCGCATTGCAGTACTTAGTCGAGGTTGAGAATAAGGTTGGAGTGTGGGTTTTTGAAAGGCGGGATTACGAGAAAGATGAGGTCTTCATTCTCAGAAACATTGGAATGCGCCGTCAGGCGAACTTTTATTTGGGTAGAAATACCTTATCACACAATCCAAGAAGAGAGATAGGTATTTTCCCATTCAAAATAAAAATACACCAAACACCAGTATTCGAATTTCATTTCCCACCACCCATCCAAGCACGTTCTTCAATCAGATAGCGCCTGATTATCTCTTCTTCCATTTCCAAGTCCAAGTACAAATCCAATTTTCCCGTATCCATCTTCACCTCCTCGTGTCTAGCCTCTATACTTCCATTCCCGTCATCTCTAGCGCCGTTGAGACTTTTCTTGATGCCGTTACCAGAGTTGGATTTGGAATTTGAGCCGCCGTAATTTGCGAGTATAGAGTGCCTAGGAAATGGAAACTGTAACGTGTGTTCTGAGCTGCGGATAATGAAGTTTGAGTCGGAGAGTGAGGCTGACAGTGGGAGGTAGCCTTGGCTTGGGGAGCGGAGGGGGAAGGCTTGGGTTGCGAGGGGACTGAGGGTGATCACGAGGAGGGGAAGGGTCGAGATGTGCATTTTGAGTGTGTAGGTGTGATGTTTTGATGCCTATAATGTACAGCGTGGCGGATAACGGTGTTATATAGATTTCTTGGCGGGCGGTGGTGGTTGGAGATGTGAGGTGGGGTGGCGGGTAGTAGAATGTGCATCTACCTCGCCATCGCGAACCTTTCGGTATCATTCGATTTATCAACTTCTTGGTCGACCTAGGCACAAAAAAAGCATTTTATCACCTCTCGTATCGTATCTTTGTGGCGGGTAGGTGTGTGTCGTGGATCATCGTGATGCCGTCCCATCTTGAGCCCCCCAAACCCGATCAAAAGACCTAACAACCACAACCCTCATTTCCCCCTCCCCCCTAACAAGCACCTTGATCCCATTAATAACCACCTTCTGCCCTTTTTTCTCACCATTTCCATCCGGGAAATCCCTCCAAATCTCCACCTCGCTCCTCCGACTCTCCAACCCATTCCCATCACGCATCGCCATGCCCGCTACCCTGAGCGCCTGGTCCTCATCTCCAACTTCCATGAGCAATACTTTGGGTCTGGAAAGATTAATATGGATGTATACCAATCGCTTATAAAACACATCTTCGGGCCTCACACCCACATCATCGTCATTGTAAATATTAAGTTTGGGATCAGGCACGAGCGCAAGTCTCGGCTCCCAATTGCGTACTGAACGACTTGTTTCTGTGATGAAAGATTGTTGGGAGATGTAGGGCGGGTTAGAGATGATTATATCGGCTTTATGTAACTGTTTTTTCTGGGCATGTGTAAAGGTGTCAAAGATATCCACTTGATCGAATTGTACCGGTGCCGCTTTCCCATCCTTTTTGATTTTCAGATTTCCAGTCTTGGAATTGACACGCAGATTTTCAACAGCGAGGGAAATGGCCGTAGGAGATATATCCCAGCCATTTATTTTCAGCCCTTCGAATTTCTTGGATAGAAGGGAATAGAGGAGCAGGGAGATACAGCCGGATCCGGAGCAGAGGTCTAGGATGGTGAGGGGGCGCGCTTTGTAGATGAAATCTAGCTTTTGGGTGAGTTCGGGATGGAGGGACCCTGAGTTTAGGAGGTGAGCTAGGTGCGTGGTGTAGGATTCTGTTTCTGGTCTGATGGTTTGTTAGAAAGATAGGGGTCACGTGGTAGATTGGGGGAAGACATACCGGGGAATTAGAACGCCGGGCCGGCATTTGATATCTAGCTCTCCAAAAGGCTGAGAGCCAAGTAGATATTGCAATGGTTCGCCTAGCGATCTTCTCCAACAGAGACGGAGGAGTCTTTTTTGTAGTGGAAGACCGGGGAGTTTGGAGTTCTGAAAAGCATGTTCTCGGAGCCAGCGAAGCTCGTTGATGGCTGAAGGGAGGGTCCTTGCTCCTCTGAGTACGAGAGGGAGTAGAGGAGAGATGGTATAAGCTTTTAGCAAAAGAGAGTGAGGAAGTCGAGGCATGATTGCCCGGTGTTGATGCAGCTGAGCTAAGCTTGCTCTCCCCTTTTCACATCTACGGGAACCGAAATACACGCCAAGACATTATTATCAGATAAGATAAAGCTTCACATTCCTTCACCCAAGTAAATTCCCCGACAACACCAAAGCTCCTCTTTCTGTATCCTTCCTTCTAATGTCCCTCCGACCCCTTCTCCGCTCCCCCCGGCTACGATCCGCACGACGCAATTACGCAGTCTTCGACAAAAGATCCTTCCCCACAACACCCACATGTCCATCCCCAACATGCGCGTGTTCCGAGACGCCCGCGATGCCCCCGGGGTTGGAAATCGATCGTAAGACGCCGTTGAGGGGCACGCTGGGCCCGTTTGCGCAGCAGGTGTTGATTTGTACGGGGAAGGGGGATTGGGGGAGTAAGATTGAGGAGGAGGATGGTGGGGATAATTTGGCGGCGGATTTGAGGGAGTTGTTGGGGAGAGGGGGGGTGTTTGCTGATGTATGTGTGCCTTCACCTACCTATTTCTTTACAGTAGAAGAGTAGAAAATTGCTGACGAGAGTGTGTCATAGCCATACTGGCCAGTAGCAACGACGAATTCCTCATTCCCATCTTCAATCCCGGGACGAGAGGAGATACAGAATACATCCGCCTACCTCTTCCCTTCCTTCCAATATATACCCTTCCTCCCACGCGTATCCTTCGATTCCGTACAAGCACTAGTAAAAGGCTACCTCTTACCCACGACGCTGAATCCCGCACACGATAAGCTGTCGCCGATACACAGGGATAGGTTATTGCGGAAGGAAGAAGCGAAGAGTTTGTTATATGGCGTACAAGATGTGAAGGATGTATTGATTTTGATATGTGGTCATGGTGGGAGAGATGCTAGGTGCGGGGTAATGGCTCCGGTGCTGAAGGGGGATTTTGAGAGGGTGTTGGGGAGGCAGGATATAGAGGTGCGGAACGGGCCGGTTGAGGTTAAGGAACCTGGGGATGCGGATGAGGGGTCATGTCAGGAACAGGAACAGGATGTGGTTGGGGGTGCGGCGAGAGTTGGGTTCATAAGTCATATTGGGGGGCATAAGTTTGCTGGGAATGTTATTTTGTATATTCCGCCTGGCATGAAGATGGCGGATGGGAAGGAGAGTCCGTTGGCGGGGTGTGGGATTTGTTATGGGAGGGTGGAACCGAAGCATGTGGAGGGCATTGTGAAGGAGACTTTGTTAGGTGGGAAGGTTATTGAGGAGTTGTTTAGAGGGGGGATAAGGAAAGGAGGAGAGATTCTGAGATGAGGCCACCCTCTGGTCTACAGCAGGCGTTCCAAGGCCTCGAATATCGGCAGTGAAGATTCCAAGAAAGAGATACTGCTCGGCACATAGATGGAGATAGAACTGGGATGTACCATATTGCAGCATTTGGAGTATAGATTGGAGGTTTGGCGTTGGTTGGCAAACACCCCTCCATGTCCAATATAGATTTGAATGAAACTGACAACAACTTCATGTGCAATACAGATTTCAATGAAACTTACCAATTGCACAAATTGAAGAGACAGACTCTCCCGAAGCACCTCGGGTTACAATCTCACGAGACTGTCATCGATATCTGGCCCCCACCGGCTCTCGAGTCTCGACAAGTTCCGGAGTGATGGTCTCCCCCACCAAATGACAGCCACCGTGTGTCATGACAAGAAATCTAGACCAGTCTATTGAAGCCCAGCAATAAAATAAAGTGGTCAGGAGGCTGCACGCAAAACCGGGTTATTCGAAAATGCCTCGGGACCAACATCGAAATCGCCATCGCCATCGGAATCGAAATGTGAAAAGCCCACCTGCAATTCCTGCTTCACATGGAGCTTGCATTTGCATCCTGTATGTAGGCATACCTTAATTGCGCAATCTGCGGGCGATTTTCGTATCAGGTGAGAAGATCCTGTACCAGGGGAATGTACGTTGGTACGGTTGGGGTATGGTGGCCACTGGCCCGGAGGTTTCTCTCCCCTGAGGACAGGTTAGGTGAAAAGGAATCTTTCCAATCAGCGAGCTTGGAAGTGACAAACGGACCCCACATGAGAAAGACAAAGCAGCAAAGAACGACAACTGCCTAGTTGTGTGGAGTTCCAACGGAGGATTCTTCCGTCACCGCGTCTCACCTAGTCTCACCATATGTATGTCACCAAATGCACGCAAAACCGGGCACAGCCACACTTGCACCAAGACTGCCATGACGCCATACCTTATTCTCCCTAGCAAGGACCTTTTCACCCTCATGTTTTGTCCCACCTGATGGGGCACTGGCGAAGACTGGACAATGACGTCGAGACTTGGAGGGGTAAAAGCCTAAGCGAGCCAACCACAGTCCTGGTACCGCGACCCCGCTGACGTAGCCCAGCCACCTCCCTTTCTCCCTTTGCCCAAACGGACCCTGAGCAAGCCGAGCAGATCTGGAAGCAGCTCATGCAGGAGGAAGGGGAATCTGCCTTTAGAGCCACCGTTCAATAAAGGAAGGCCCGTTTGGTTTTGGTGGGAAGGCAAAACACCATAATGAATATGACGTAGAGGGATTGGGGGTTGTCACATGGATGCATGACAGCTACTGTTTAAGCCTTATGTGAGGGGCGCCTTGGAGGGGTACATAAGGGACCTTCTTCTCCTCCTTCAACTGACTTTTTTTTCTTCATCCTACAACTTAAACACATACACACACACACTTCAAACCAAACAACCAAACCAAACAACACCTTCTATCATAATGGAGACCATCAAGGTAAGCGTCTTCCCAGCCTGAGCTTGAGCTCCATCTGAAGCCTCTCTTCTTCTTCAACAACCAAAGAACCTCAAACTAACAACTCTCCCCACAGAACGCCGCCAACTACGTTTCCGAGTCCGTCCAGGGCGCCGGTGCTCAAGCTTCCCACGAGGCCAACAAGTCCGTTGCCAAGGACAGCGACGCATCCATCGGAACCCGCGCCTCTGCCGCCAAGGACTCCATCGGAGACAAGTTCGACCAGAAATCTCACGACACCAAGGCTGATGTCCACAAGGGTACGTCTTTCCCCCCTTAACCTTTACACACTCCCCTTCACTCCCACACTCCCTCTCCCCCTTCCCCTGCTTACAAATACCCTGCAGAGTCTGCAAAGCACTAGAGTGTTGAGAGAAGAGACTGATTTGAGGATTTGCAGAGGCTGCTAAGCATTAGATGTTAGCGAGCATGTAACGGATGGCTTTTTCTCATGGCGTTAGGATGGATGGGTGGATAGGGATGATATGAGTGGGGCTATACCCTGATAGCATTGCAATCAAAGGCTTTGCATTCCATGTTTGACTTTTGACTCTTTGACTTTTGCGATTGTGATAATTCGAACTTTGACTTCGCACCTTCCCTTTCGATCAACTTTACTCCTTCAACATTGGGCCCTATCGACCGCCTTCCCGAGCGCTCCGTCCTCGTACCAAAGAACGTCATAAAGAACCTCCCCGCTAAGATTTCTTTCTTCATTCTACATCATTCTTACAATTCCAACTCTACATCACGCAACCTTTCACCATGCCAGCTTTAGCTCCTTTCCTTACGCTCGAAATCCCCTTCTTCGTTCCAAACTGCATTCCCACCCGGGCCCGACATCAGCAAATCCTAGCACCATGCCCTCTCCTGTTCCCCATGCTCGAACTCCTTTCTTCAACCTCCATTCCTAACTCCACATCACCACACCTTGGTTCCACGCCCACGTTCCTTGCTATTTTACTGTTCAGTTCCTTTCTGCTTTGCAAACTGCGTATTGCGAAACCCTCGTACCATACGCGCATTCTCCGTCGTTCTGCCTGTCTGAACCACGTTCCAAAGTCTCAGCGAGTGTTGGAGTTCCATGGATCAGATGTTAGGAAGTCTCTGTTTTGCTTTTGTTTTGTTTTGTTGATGCTTTTGTATTTTGTTTGTTTGAGGTCTGGAGGGATTGACGAGCGAGTGATGATCTGCTGTGTTGTCTCGGAGCCAAGTCGAGCTCCGAGAGTTGGAGACTTGGTTTATCTCCACCAATAATTTTCTCTATACCTGTCGTATTCTTCAAAGGATGCAAAGCACTCCCAATTGTACACCCTACGCTTCTTATTCCACATCTCATACCACAGGAAGAAATCGACTCCAAATATCAAAGTTGAAACCTCATCTTCTTGCCAACTCCCGGGAGTGGATTTCATTTTGAAAGCCTGGCGTGCTTCATCGATTGTCTTTTCAATATTGTACCGGTGCATGTCTATGTAAATAGCAAGCTCTTCCGCCAAGATTAAAGAGTCCTCGCCCTGGTATCCTCCAATAGCAAGTGTTTGTAAGAACTCCTCCCTGTTCTCTGCTCGCCCTTTGAATTTGAGATCTCCATTCAAAAGTTCGGGAAGGCCCAGGTACATTTCCTCCTCGAAAAGATCATCAATTTCGGATTGACTCCAGCCAAAGTGCTCCAATGCTTCCTGCCAAATTTCACATGTTTCGGTCAGAATGGCGCATTGAGTGACACTCATTCTCAACCAGAAAGCTTCGTTAAGTGGGCAACTTTCATGGCCTCGAGGATCTTCCCCAGCTCTCAGGAGAATTTCTATCCTATTCCTGCAGCCTGAACGTATTATTTGCTTGAATTCGGAATCCTTGTACATAGCTAATATAGAGGAAATCCCCCAAAATGAGTAGAGATTGGGGGGCTGTGCTGAATACCGGAACGGCTCCAGTAGAAGTGGTGCTAGTTGCAGTCCCTCTTCGTCTTCATAGATCTGGCGATCAGTCTCATAGATATACAGTTCCTGCTGATTGGTTTCTTTAATAGCAGGTCCGGGTTCCAGATCCAAAAACCAATGGTCCTGTTGCCTAACGAACTCACCGACGGGAGTTCTTTCGGACTTTAAAGTCAAGCGCATGGCAATGAGAAATGTGCTAATTGTATTGTTTGGGCTGGCCTCAGACATTAACCGCAGTGCGTCTGTAAGTACTTGCCCGACATCAAGTGAAACCCAAACCGACAAGGACAACAAACGTGCGGCAATCTTCGTAGAATCGATTGCAAAATTTGACCCGCCGTGGTCGAGAATGAACTTCAAAAAATTGAGGCCTCTGACGGCTTTATCCAGGCCCATAGTAGAGCATAGCTCATCACCCGCCTGATCGAAAAGCGAGATACCCTGAGAATTTTGGTCGAAAAGGGAGGCCTTGCCAGACAAGAACAATGCCCGGACTGTTTCAATGTCAAATTCCCTCGCGGCCTGAAAGACAGGGGCGTCATCCTCGACAATGTTATGAGTGCGGAGACGAAAGTCTCGACCAGGCATGTATGCACTTCTAGTATGGGCAATCACCGCTCTCCAGCCACGCCGCCAAAGTCCAAGGTTCACACGGACTTCATATGTTGTGATGGAGTCATATGAGGAGCCTTTACTATTCTCTGTGCCATCTGTGTCTTCGCTCTGTGCAAGCTGTACCTTGGCCGTTGATGTGGTTCTGGAAATTGTGAGAAGAGGATTTTGGCAGACTAGTTCCTGTTTCGAGTGATAATGCGACCCACGGAGAGCCGCGTTGAGTTCTTGACCCGGAGTACTACGCTCAGCCACGCGGACACTTATACAGGATGTATTTTCTGCTGGCGGGGTCTCTTGCGAACGAAAAGAATGCTTTTGCAACATCTTTTCCATCGCTCTCTCAACTTCGGCTACCATGTATGGTGTAACATGACTCTGCTGGGCAATCTCGATAAAGTTCCTCATATCGGCATTCAAGGAAGTAACCGCAGTCGCCGTGTCTGCTACCTGACTGTGTATCCCTCGGGTAGCCTCATGTACGCTCTCGGGGACAGAAGCCGAGTTCTGCGCCGTTCGCAGGTTGAGAGATTGGGACTCGCCGATACTCTTGAGCTGCTCTTGTTGGCTTTGGTTCAAATGCCTACTGCAATCAGCATATACACCAACTCGGAAACGACAAACTCAACAACTTACAGCGAAACATTGTGCTGCGCAACCACAAGATCCGTCTTCGCTCTCGACAACTTGTCCACCGCCGCCTGAATACCCTGCTTCCCGAACACAACTTTGAGTCGATGCCATCCCCTAGCCCTCTTCCCAGAACCCTTATCCTTCAACACACCATTTGTATTCTCGATTTTCGTCCTTATCTCCTCTACAGTATCAAAGCACAGCCGTAAGGCTGGGTCCAACTTCCCTCGAAAATTGGGTTCCAATTTCTTCTCAAGCTGTTCAGCAACCTTCGCGGATTCATGGATAGCGTCCAACTCGCGCATGAGATGTTGAATATCCGCGGGCGCGTTCTTGAAATCTCCTAGGAGGGTTCGTAAGGTCTGGCAGCCTTGCACTACTTGCCCCGCCAAGCCGACGACGGCGATGACGCTTGCTGCTACGCCTAGTGCTTCTACCATGGTGTGTGGTATGGTAGGTAGTAGATGTGGGGTTTTAGATGGAATGGGGAAATGGGATGGAGAGGTGAGATGGATGAAAAGTTGAGGTGTTGTTGGGATGAGACGAGGCTGTGGCAGTGGCAGTGCATGCGGGGAGTGAGGCTGCGGATTGGACCGGACTGAGGGGTACTGATGCGCGGGGTAGTTTGTGGTATGAGATTTGGTGGGGGGACGTGAATGGGTGGTTTGGTTTTTGGAGAGTGATTGGATGGGTTTGGTGAGAGGTGAGGAGGCGGGGTGGGGGTCGTGAGAGAGATGTTGGAGTCGGATTTTGACGGTACGGAAATATGGGGATTGAGAAAGATTGGAGAAATGAAAAGTTGGGACCGTTATTGTCTGCTTTTTTGTCGAAAACCTTGGCCTAGTCATGGAGATAATACAAAGACAGTTGATATTCCCAATAACTGGCTGCAACTTTTGCAAGGCTGGGAGTTCTGAAACGTGACCCCTTACGAAATTTGGTCACTCGACTCCATTGTAAAATTGTAGGACCTGGGCAGCTATTGATTCGAAAGCTTGAGGAAAGAAAAGAGAAATGAACCGCCAGACTGTTGGTATAACCCGGCCGAAATTCAAAGCCACATGACTTCGCATTCGATTTCTCACCTGTCGTCAATTTGCCCCCTTTCTTCCATTTAAAAAAACAAGGATAATAGCACCTAAATCAACAGCAAGATCTAGAAAATTAAAATTTCTCTGGGACCGAAAAAGTTTAACCCAAACGCGAATAAATAAAACATCCTCATCACCTACTATAACTCGTCTGCAATATACAGTATATAATATGCACGGTAGTCCGATACCCCGCATCTGCATCTGCACCTCCGACATAGGTCCCACGGTTTGACGTTTTCAATAATTGATCCTTTGGCCCAATTAATATCCCGAGGTTGTGCGACTCGAATTAACTTCCTTTTTCAGCAACGCTGCAGGTACGCGGTGCACTTCGCCACAGTTCGCGTGGCATTGAAAGCCGCAGACACGACACGACCACGAGGGGGAATTAATGTGCCGATGCGGTTGATATATTGCATGCATGCAATAGTTGAGGCATGATATTATTGATGGGCGCTTGGCGCTGCGGGATGGAATAGGTTGCTTGTTTGGGGGAATTCCTTCGAGCGGGAGGGGAGGGAGGGGTTTCAGGGGGACTCGGCAAGGAATAGGGGTAAATCTGGGGAAGTGGACGCGCTAAGTTGCAGCACAGAACGGAAAATTGAAGGGCCGACAACCAGACCACCCACCGCGATATCAACAAATTCACTTCACGATAGCTTCAACGAGCATCACAACGCCCACAATGTCTTTCAAATCCATCATCAGCGGTTTGCTGGCCATGCCCCTAACAGCGGCGGAAGAACTCACCAAGCCCGTAATAGGGCACGCGCACAACCACGGAATAATGCAACACATCGACACAACAACCATCATCTCCCTCCTCGCCGTCCTACTCATCCTCTTCACATCCTACACCCTCTCTCTCCGCGTCCTCCCCGCCTCCACCGCCAGGAGTTACCGCATCCTCTTCATCTGGCATTTCTTCGACTTCCTAATCCACTCCATCTTCGAAGGATCGTTCCTCTACAACTGTTTCTTCACTTCTTCCCCTTTCGACGCCGCTGTGCATCACCCTGCGGTGATTACGAATTTTCTGGGGAGGAGTGATAGGGTGTATGGCGCTGCGTATGGGGATAATTGGGCGAGTAAACTGTGGATGGTGTATGCGCAGGCGGATAGGCGGTGGGCGGGTGCGGATTTGACGGTGGTTAGTTTGGAGTTGTTGACTGTTTTTGGGGCGGGGCCGTTGGCGCTTTGGGTTTGTTATGGGATAGCGAGGGGGGATTGGAGGGTGGGGTTTTGGATGGTTGTTCTTGCTACGGGGGAGTTGTATGGTGGTGAGTTTTCCTCTCTCTCTCTGAGTTTCTGCTAGGGAAAAGAATGATGCTAATGTTTTTTTGGGGAATAGGATTCATGACTTTTGCGCCGGAATGGTTGACGGGCAATTTGAATTTGGATGGGAGTAATTTTATGTTTATGTGGGTTTATTTGGTGTTTTTTAATATGCTTTGGGTGTTCTTGCCACTGTATGCTATGTGGGTTGCTTTTGGGGATATGAAGGATGCTTTTATGGTTCGTAATGCTAGCTTGGCGAGCCGAAAGTCGAAGTAGGAGGTTCTGTACACATTTGGCTTGGGGCATTTGGCGGGCGGTTGAAAAGTTTATACCCGTTGCTGGATTTCATGGAGGGCTTTGTTTGGTGCGGCTTGGTGCCAAAACGTGCTTGGGGGAATAACTTTTTAATTATAAATTCAAATTCTGAGAGCTGAGCTGCCATATACCATTGTCATGTACCGATAAGTGAGCTCTAGCATGATAAGACTTCGGGCCAAGAGGAGTGTAAATGGTGTCTGGTGATGATCCGGGTTTGCAGGCAAGTGCCTCTCATGAAGTCTAATATTTCTCTGTATGGTTTATTGCTTTGCACGCTGCAAGTTACTTTCTGTCTAATTTGTGGGTGAGACGGATACCCAAGTCTACGCGACGAGCGCAGCAAGTACGGTATTTAGCCCGTCTCGCGGTGGACAGAAATAACGGCACTGACTTTGAATGTTCCAGGCGGCGTGGAACATTCAAGACGCGCAATATTTAGTGCCGCTTTTTTGTTCCACCGCGAGCTCGTTCAGTTGGTGTGGGGGAGAAGGGTGGGGAGAAGGGTTAACGTCTTTACCTGATCATTCAAAACAATTCTTTTTGGGTTTTCAAAGGTAAACGAGATCCATTGATAATGTTCATAAATTTCGGAAAGAATATGAATTGTAGTTGAAAATCATTTTGTCCAATCCAAGCAACGTTGCAGAGGGGTTGTGGCGTTGAAAATACCACGAACGGGATGGAAATACCTCAATATCCAATAAGAATAAGATTTTCTAGCCAGATGTCAGCATGCTAGGCAAGGCGGAGAATGAGATTCTTACACAATCTGTGCTTAACCTTACACAAGTCGGAGTCAGAAGGCTAGCGCGGGGACTTTTTAATCGGTTCGAGTATGAATACTTGAATCATGACCTGGAATTCGAGAAATGTTTTGCGTGTTCATAGATCAAAGTCCAAGTTCAGGCTCAGAGATCGCATCATTCGTCCACTTCGACTTCGTATTGGGGGCCTTTCGACCTGACCTGCCCCCCTTCCGCGAGGCTTTCCCAAACCCGGTCCTCTTATGCGTGTCTCTTTCTCTTCAACCATACAGCTTCGCAATTTCTTATCCGCTACTGCGGGTGCGGTCGTGAATCGTCGATATCTCGGAGATCTGGCCGATGCCCTAAGAGGAGCAACGCCTCTACGCTTCTGTACTTCTCCTTATCTGACCATCTTGTGCCAAGCGTTCCGATATCAGTTCGACCATGTGGGGGGAAATAGTCATCCCATGCCTTGTCTCCGATATCCATAGCCTTCCTTCTCTCTTTGATCCAATTTGTTAAAGCCTCTGCCGGGGTAACTTCGAATTTCGAGTCGGCTAGTGGATCTTCATATGATGAATCTCCACATGCTGAATCAAGCATTGGGCCATAACTCCATAATTGATCGCAAACATACACGAGATTGTCTCTAATAGGGTCTATCAAAACTATGGAATCCTGAAGCATTTCAGGATGATCTTCAGCAATGTTGAGGGATTTCCGTGCTGCTTTTGCTGAATCTAGGTAACGGTGAATATTCCTGTGAGAGAATGATAGGTTGTTCCAACCCAGGACATAAAGTTCGAATAGTTCTGCATCGGGGGTAGGGGTCCACAGATCTTCACAGATTTGAAGACACCCTTTATAAGCTTCAATTGCATCGAGGTAGCGCTTGGCTGTGTAATATAAGCCGGCTAGGCCAAAGTATGCGACGAAAAGTTTGGAGTTACTATGAAGCGACTTCAGCGGTTCCTTGCCGTGGAGCCCTTCATATGCATCTAGAAACCTTCGATAAATCGAAATAATGTTCATCGAGGAAGCTTTGTCTTCAGCGTCCCGGTTCGCTGTCAATCTTTCCGCCACCAAGTCATACCAAACGTACATCTCATTGGCACAAATCTCTGCACCCCTTGTTTCACAAAAACTGGCAACTGAACCCTGCATGGCATCCTTGGCTGATTGGACGGAAATACCGAGCATGCCGGCGTTAATGTTCAAGGCGTACCCGCACAATCGATTGAAATTCGCTTCGTCGTATGCGGATATTGTTACTTGAGAGCTTTTGCAAAGCTCTTGACAACGGCGCACGGCCTCCAGGGCTTCTTTGTCGCGGCTCTTCCCTTTGCGCCTGATCCCGATGTGCTCTATTCCGGTGTTATAATGAGCAAAAAACAGAGTCTCCAGAATGTATTTGGAGCGAGATGCCTCCGGAATTTGGTACCCCAGTTCCAGACATTTCCCCCAATCGAGGCTAGCTTCTTGTGGTCTAAAGAGCCTGCTGTTCATATTTCCGCGATATAAATAGGCATGAATTTCCTGGCGCTTCAAGCCCAAGTCGTAAGCGTCTAAAGGCTTCTTGGTTTCATGAGAGTGCCGAAGTGCTCTTTCGAGCGTCCGGATCATGAATCCATTCCCATGTATGGCTTCTTCGGCAGAATTGGCCATGAGACTAGAACGGCCGGATACGCCACCAAACTTAGTAGTGCCGAGGCCATCCTGGAGCATACCGTCCAAAATTTGGAGAGCATGTTCATACTTATCAGTGTAGTAGTAGCAATCTGCAAAAGACAGTCGCCAATTTCGTGGGACCATATGACTGGGTCCGAATAATTGGTCTAATGTTGGCAATGCTGCGAGAACATGTTGAATAGCTTTGTCATGACTTTTCAAAATTATGTGTAGACGTGCGGCGAAGCAGTTAACAAACACATTGAGTATAACATCCCGATCCGTTAATCTTCCTAGACAGATGTTGCAGAGTTCCAATGACTCCTCGTACTTATCAAATTCGAAATAGTAACCGGCCGCCGCAACTAAGAGCAAAACGGGCATTGAAGCTGCTTTGCGCTTGATATATTGCCACAACGCTTTCAGCGGGTCGATTAACTTGGGCAAAGTTGCCATTTGGTGAATGATTCTGGCGAACAATTGGAATTGGTGTCCCAACGAAATATCGTGCGTTGTTCGGAGTAAATCTTTCAGCCGGGCAAGGTCCAGCCTGGTTCCCTCGACAGCCAGTGGTCGTATATTTGCAAATCCATGACTTTGCTTTGCTCTCAAAGATTCCCCCATCGTCGAATTTTTAGATGGTTGAGATGCTGAAACAGCTGGTGGCGTAAGTTGACCCTCGGTATTTCCCCCGCTTTCTGACGATTCATTACCCGTCTCAATTAGCGGGCTTGACTCCGGAAATCCTCTAGTAATGAATGACTGCAAGAAAACTAAAGGGTCTCGCAAGGCTATACAGCGCTGGGTCCTCGCATCACTTTCCCCGTATTTGGAGACGCGCGCGACGTACTCTTGCTCCCAACGGGTCACAAACATATCCAAAAGCCCGGTAGTGCCGTTGCTTGCCGAGCAGAGTGTAAATATGAGACCGGAAAGTTCTATAACCTCGCCTTGGAGTTGTAGTATTGAGTCAGTGATCCCGATCATCAACACATACTCGACTGCAAAGAAGCATTGATCAGAAGCCAGTAATTTCCGAATTTTGTCCATCATTTGATCCGCGGAAAGCTCTGATCGATTCATATGATACGCACTATAGAAGCAAGCGTATTGTAAGAGCGGTGGCGCTTCCTGGAGGTCATTCAAGCTTGTGACTTCTTCCCACGCTAGCTGACTGCAGTCCACCTCTACCAGATAGTTCAGACATGCATCACTAAGAGTAGCATGAGAATCGCCAAAAGGAACTTGAAAATTTGAAATTTGTTGACTCTCAAGCTCCGCCCAATACTCTACCGGGCGGCTCAGGAATTCTTTGATCGAGCCATGGACAACGTTGAAAACACTTCCAGTGAAGACCAACAAGCCTCCGCAAACATCAATAATTTGATCCGGTGGCAAGCGAAGCAGAAACAGCTCGATATTAGACTCCGATGCAGGTTTAACTACCATTGCGTATGCCCATCGAAGTTCTTCTTCCTCAAGTGGCCGTCCACACGTAACAGCAAGCGTAAGTAGAATTTGAACGAGTTTTATTTGGCGCTTGTCGAGTGTAGTTGTCAAACGATGGAGAATATGCCGGTAGGCTTCTTCTAGACCGTGTGGGAGATCGTCTAGGCGTTGGATAGTCTCGTCATCAGTCGCTGCCCTCTTCAGGTCGTCGAGCATGAGCTTCACCCAAAGAAACATGCCATCAGCTTTCTTCAGTAAGGTCTCAGCAACTGTACTGCGCAAGGAACTTGATAGCTTTGTGCATCGTAGAGCTTCGGCGCTGATAAAAGTTTGCATATCATCGTGATTGATTTCGGGAGTGATGTAGATAGTTGGGATAGTTTCAACTGACTGCGAGTCTCGTGCGAATGCTTGGGGTCGCCCGAGAAGCACGACGTGAAAATTGGAATGGCCCCGAGCTATCTCCATCAGACGGCTGTACATGTCGGCGACGGAGTCCGAAGACTCGTCGAATCCATCTATAACGCATCTGACTGGGCATGAAAGTATCTGGATTGCATCTTCAAGAGTCTTGAATATCTCCGAATTGGACGGCGGGCCCTTGCTCATAAGTTCTTCGAAGAAAGGCAGCAATTTGCCATCCCTATCTTGCTCAAAAAGCTGCGACAAGAGAGTGCGAACCATCGAGTCGGAACTTTTTCTGTTTGCGTCTCCTATAGAGAATGAGAATATTGCTGTGGTCTCTTGAGTGATCAGCGGTCTCTGTTCGAGCATTTCGAATATGAAAGAACCGAGAACGGATTTGCCACATCCCGCAGGTCCCTGGACAATCATCACGCGCCCTGTTGTTTCAGTGCCATTTGCATCGAGCCAAGCTTTGAACACCGAGTGCTCTAAAACCCACTCGCAAGTTGTGCTAACTCTCGCCGCAATATTGCATTGATGACTTTCGCGCACGTTCGACGGCCGCAACCACTGTATACAGCGGATATGGCGCTCTTTCTGCATCTTCGCTTGCGTATCTAATAGGCAGTTAGATTATGAAGTCAAAGTCGCGCGGATATACCTTACCTTTAAAGAATTCAGCAGCGCGAACTTGTGACAATGCCGAAGCGAGACTGTCAACAGTTCTGGTCCTGGACTCAATGCGAGACACCATGGCACCGAATTCATCTTGAAATGGCGATCTAATAATATGCGCCAGCCGTACTGATCATACGTTAGCCACCGATCACGGATTAGGTCTTCACTCGTACGTGGTGCTCGATGACGGAAATACTCGTACGCGCGCACAGCATATTCAACAACATCAGTGAAAACGTCGACAAGCGCTATTCGAAATCGAGGATCATCGTGAAGTTGCTCATATATATCGAGCCTGGGCAAATTATCAGATATTGCTCGGACGACGGCTAGGCTTTTCTCTGTCGCTTCGAGGTGGTCTTGAGACACCTATCAAGATCAGCAACGTCTCCTGAGCTATCCATACTGTAAATATACCTTGAGAACGAATTTGATGGGTGCCCACACAGGGCATGCTATCCCGGACGAAGTTTGAACTGCGACATCAATAGAGCCAGCAATGCTGTTCATCCACGACGTGTAACGTTGGAAGCCCGTGAGAAGTTTCGTAAACTTCTTCCGCTTGTGTACTCCACATTTCCTATGGAGAGACTCGACGATCTCATGTACGGGCTCTTTACTATCGATGCATTGCTGGAATAAGGCTTCGCCACCTGGCAGCCTCGCAAAAGCGGCCTTGGCATTATCAACTGCCTCCTTCTGGGAGGCACTTGCCTGAACTGCCTGGACGAAAGTCGACGCCGACATTCTGATCCGCTACCGCGCAAATACAAGTCGAGATCGAAGGATGTTTTTCATGTCTGGTAGACAAGCAGAGGAAGATGAAGGTCGGGCAGAAACGAGGCTGGGGTGAGGCGTCCTTGTGGGCGAACCGCCGGTTGCCTCGCGGGCTGCGGTGCTCCGCTTACATTTGTCCGACCAATAATGGATAAGCCTCAATACTATGTAAGGCATTTGCTGCTACTTGAAGATTTCGTTGCTGTAGCATTTGAAATCTCTTCCAAAGTTCTACGCCGTTAATCAACGAAAGTCCTCGCTATAGCGTTCGTTGACTACCTAGATCTAAGAACTTTCGTAGATTCCGGCAACAAATACAGTCAATGAGATCTCCCGCTAGACAGAAAAAGCGGCACTAATTCTGAATATGCCACACCGAGTGCAACATTTAAAATACGCTATATTCACTGCTGCTTTTGTTGTCCAGCGGGAGGGCATTTAGCTAAACGATGTTCGGCAATGCTCCTAAAAAGCCCTTAATATTTCGTCTAGGTAGTGACGGCTTACTGAGCGCTGAAACTCCCTGGAGGTTAGCGCTGAAGTGACCAGATTGAGCGAAACCTCCGCTACACATTCAGCGGTGTTTTGCGCGGCTCAGCAGAGCCTTGGGGGCAATTTCCAGGTTATCTCGTCGCTAAATCTCCCAATTGGCAATTAGTGTTAGCCTGGAGCTCCAACAACGCTTGCTTGCAGCTTTAAGCACCGTGAAGTAACCCATACAACAATAGACTGCGGGCTTCTAGATAGCAGTGTGCATTTCTCTAGGCCACCAGCCTGCTCCTAGACCACGTATCTCGTTCCATATCACTGGTCTAAAATCTGATGTCCCATCTCTACGTCCAACACTGGTACATTCAAGACTTTTGCCAGGTTATGAAAGCCAGGTTCACACTCAGGCGCGAGTTTGACTCCCCATTCATTTACTGTCACGCCTTCTTCATCAGTTGGGAATTTCTTGCCGTCCAATTCAAGCTCCAGAATACCCCTTGCAATGCCTGCCATCATGCGTGCATCCCAAACTCCTTCCCTCCGAGTCAAGTCCCCCAACAAAGACAGCGCCCGCTCGCGGTTCTGGGCATCATGGGCTTTGCAAGCAATGAAAAACAGAGACATGACTAGGATTGAATCGCAAGAAAAGCTTCGGGCACCCGCACTTGTATCGATGGACTGGCGGCGTAATACAGACTCAATTTCTTCGAGGCTGGCTTGATATCCGAGTTTCATAGTGTCCGTATCGAGGTCAGAGACCGGGCAGAACTCGAGAAGTGCAATAGCGAAGCAGCTTTGTTGGACTTTCATCATTGAAATGCTGTTCTGACAAGTTAGATCTTCGCCTTTATCTAGGTATGGCCTTTGCCTGATCAAGAGTCGATCGAAAGCCTCGCCCCATTTGTAAATTTGACTTTTGAGTGCTCGTATCTCTTGAGCAACATCAGAGGGCAGTTGAACCTCTGTATTACCCTTGTATGCATCGTCGGAGACAATGAAGTGCATAATCCAATTTTCTAGCTTGCTCAAAACTGCTTCTGCTTCCGTAAATCTTGCGAAGTCTGATGGTATGCAATTGGTAAGTCCGGACTTTTCGTCTTTCGAGACTAACAACAAGGATGGTAATCTGCCGTCACCATCAAACACCGAAGCTTGGACGTCTAGTCTCGAGAAAAGTTTCGTAATCGTATTGAGTTCATCGACTGATAAGTCGTCGGAACTTGAATTGCCAGCATTTCTTGTATCAACTGATCGTTGCAATAAATTCAAGGCACCTTGTAAATGGTTCAAGGCCCACTGGTGTTCTCCGCGTACACTGTCAAAGCAATAGAACAGAGCACAGCATACAAGTATGACTTTCTTGCTTGGAACTTTCTCGGAGTTTATGTGTCGACGAAGCCGCCGTATTGCTTTGTTGTACTCTTCCAAGGGGTTTGTGAGTTCGACCGCCGGTGCATCTTCCGCCACGAAGGTGCGATGAATAGAAGCCAGCGCGATTAAAGCAGTTCGAACTACGGGTTCATGATGACTGCATTCAAGCACCAGTTGATTCCAGAAATCCCAAGATCCACATGAAAATCCTGCCAAATCTTTAGCGCCATTGACGCAGAAGTAGTGGAAGAGCTGCCGGTCGGTTTGGCTGCCAGGGATCTTGAAGGGAAGCGAATAGAAAGAAGAAGTCTCTAGGGGATGCTGTGGGAGTATTTTAGGAGCTGTAACAGGCTTCTTCTTGGAAACTGTTCTTGATAGGTTGCTGTTTCTGGGGCTCGCAGTGGAGTAACCATCGCATTTCCGGCCAGTCTGAGTACACTTGAGGCACGCAGGCTTCGCCTCGTCACATTTTATTCGCCGAATTCTGTGCATTAATAAGCATCAAGTAGATTTAACGGACCATCGAATGACACTCACTTGCAGGTGACACACCCTGTTCTCACCCGCACACCGGATCGTTTTCCTTTTTCTGGTGGGATATTAATCCCGGTATTCATTGTCTCGAGGCCCCGCTAACCCCGCATACATCCATGAATTAGGCGATGGAGTAGCACAACTTTCGGAATCAGGCTTTTAGGTGGCTCGTTGGCGATCTGTATCGTATTCACGAAGAAGGTGGAAACGGGAAGAGAAAGTTTTTAGACAAAGGGGCACGTGTGTCAGCATTCGAATTGTCCAATGAACGTGCAGCAAAATATGCGAAGCAACCAATCACAGCTTCGGCATTTGGGAGTTACTATATTTAGTCAGTGATGAAGAGAAGCACTTTGAGATATCTGCAAAACCGCGGTTTGGAGCAAATACACTTTCATATTCTGGAAAATTGGGGGGAAAATTCCTAGGACCTTTAGAACTTCTTCGGAATGATATCTAATAAAGAGACCTCTATGTGCCGAATTTTTGAAATACTGTAGCGTACCATAACCACTAATCAATAGCCAACAATTTAAAAAGATATAATGGGTAAACTTCAAAAGAGTAATACCTCCAACATCATCGCGTATTTTTCTCCCCGCCCACATCAGCTCTTGCTGCTCGCTCAGCCTCTTGCCTCTCCTTTCTTTCCTTGGTGGCCCGTCTCCATTTTGGGCCGTTTTCCATGATGTACCAGAGAATCGGACTGAAGCCAAAGACAAGAAGCGCAAAAAATGTAGTCGTCCACCCCATTCCAACCTTGTTGATCATTGGCACCACCCCGCTCGTTGCTCCGGCTCCTAGCCAGCAACGAACCAGGTTATTAGCGGCCGTGGCGGAGCCGGCTTTCCCAGGATACATATCGACAAGCAAGACAGAGACGGTATTGATCGATGCGCTGGTACAGAAGCCCATTATGAAAAGCAAAATCAATGGGCCAGCCAAATTGACTTTGTATTGAACCATCCACCCGAAACCAATGCTGCACGCAGAGCCTAGCGCGAGAGTTGGAATGGCTACTTCCAAGCGGGCCCTTTCGATGGGGAAGTTGGTCAGATCAACGCGTCGGTTGTATTCTAATGGCATTCCTAGGCGTTTGGCGTGGTATTTGTATCTTGCATCGATGATCCTACCACGTATGAGGCCTGCAAGTAAGCTTCCGCAGCCAAGTGGTAGATAACACAATGCGATCTGGATCTGGTTGAATCCATAGATACTTCCAAATTGTGAGGGTATCAAAGCTGTTGTGGCGTAGAAACCGCAAGCTACGATACCGATATAGCCTAACACGAACCCAGCTTCCTTCGTGAATACGATCTTGACGGTCTCAAATGGGTTAGGGAACCTGAGTTTTCTGTGGCGTGCAAGCTCATCCCGTTGCTCGTATGGCACTGTTTGTCCTTCAGCAAGGATTCTGTTCTCCACTTTCTTGTTGATGTAACAACGACTCCATTTTGGTGGCGGTACAGATCCATCCTCAACAATCTTTCTGCACGTCTCAGGCAAGAACAGAGCGACCGGGACGAACACCACAGTTGACATGATGAGCAGAAACCAGAAGACGGAATGCCACCCAAGATATTGACCAAGAAGCCCACCGATGATTGGACCAAGCGGTGGACCAGCCTGCGCAGAGACTGACATGTATGATACATAAGAACCACGTTCCTGAGAGGTGACGATGTCGGATACGACTGCATTGGCAAGTGCTATTGTGCCACTTGCACCGGCACTCTGAAAGCATCGCAAGACCATTAACGCAGCATAGTTGTTTTGAATTCCCAGTCCTATATTGGCGGCGGCATAAAGAACGAAAGCTACCATGTATGCGGGTCTTCGTCCTGAGGTGTCGGAAAAACCGCCGACAAATGCGGGTGCCAGGCCTTGCATGATCTGGGAAAGTTAGTACAAAGCCAATTTATCGCTATTAAGAAGGCCAATTACCATGTATGTCGTAATTGATAAGTTGACGAGAGAATTGGAAACATGGAGATCGGCTGATATGACCTCGAGTGATGGGAAGTAGATCTGACTCGAGACTTGAGGATATTAGTTTTATGTTTGCGTCCCAAAAGAAGCCAGCTCGTGGTTCGACAAGTGGAGCGCTTGAATCGTCAAAGCAGCACATGCAAGAAAATAATTGCTTACTGGGAGAGAAGAGTGCACAAAATCCGGCGCAGATCACAATGATCCTCTTCTCATTGTGGGTGAACACCGAAAAAGGCTTGTCATCCATCTGGTACTCTGGGACGACATCTATGGCGTCCTCATCCTTCTTCTCTTTCACCTCTTGACCCTGAGTATTTGGCTCCTGAGCAGCATGACATTTTATTTCGTTGGCTGCCTCGCTCGTCAAATTCGCTGGTTGTATCTGCTCGGTATTGATTTTGTTCACCATATCGGCCGGAAACAATTAAGATAGTTTCAAATAATCTTCTCCAACTTCCAGGAACATTGCGTACCATTCAGTCTTATGTGAAGGCTTTTTGAAAGAGCTAAGAACCGAATAGGGGCATGGTATTGGCTGCACCGAGATCGCGGCCCGTGTCGGAGGTAATCGGCAGAGCTTATCCCCGAGTTCAAGGCACGTTGCCGAAATCGCCTCTTCAGTTATCATCATTGCAACGAACTCAGAAAATTGTGGGGAAAAAAATTGCTTCCAAGTACTTTGTTCTTGGTGGAGATTCATTAAGGAAAGGGGTTGCTAGAGCGACATATTGAGGTAACGAAACAAATCTCCGCTAACTCCAGAGGACTTTTGCAAGGTATATATTCTTATATGAATTGCTTTGGTCAGGTCATGTCACTCATTTGAATAGCTTTCACCAAACTTACTCCATAAGCACGAATTTCACTTTGCCCGCAACATTCGGATTTGAACTTTTGAGACTATCGAGAAAATCCATCATCCTGTCAACAATCATGGCGACACTCGCAGTCACTTTCAACGCAGCGGACAAAAGCACACCTGGACACTATGGACCCTCCCAAACAGCTCTACTTCTCTTGGACTTCCATGCTATGATTGTCCAAAGAGCTGGTGGAGCAGCTGCTTCAGCTGCTCTCGAAGTCGCAGTCAACATGAGAACTTGGGCAAAGAAGCAAGGAATCCAGGTGATCCACGCCCTAATCGACATCAACCAGACGCCATTCCCGACCTGCAAAGATACAGCCAGATTTACAAGCGCCGCCGAAGCCATGAAGTCGAGTGGTAGCGACAAAGAACCAGCGGAATTGCTCGAAGGTGGCGGTGATGTGACCTTCACTAGAAGGCCGGGATACGTGTCGGCGCTGAAATCGCCTGGTTTGATTGAGTTTTTGCAAGAGAAGGGAATTAAGTCATTGGTGCTCATGGGGTTGAGTACATCGGGATGTGTTTGCAGGACTTCGATTGCGGCTTGTGATGAGGAATATGTGGTGACGGTTATCTCGGACGGTTGTGCTGATCCTGCGGAAGGGATGCATGAGATGATGGTTGGGAAGCTGTTGAATAATAGGGGATATGTTACTACTGCTGCTGAGTTTCAAGAAGGGTTTGCGAAGGCGGCAGGTAGGCAATAAGAGATGGTGATTCTTGCCCCACCCTATTGAACTCTCCGATGATGAATAGTGAATGAATAGAACGGGAATCTCTGAATACGTATGGAACAAACAATGTGACTTCTTTGCACAATTCCAAGTCTATATTGATGTTTATAATCCAAATGATTCGATATACCTCCACATCAAAACACGCTTTGTAAGTGGTGATGATGACCAAACAGACACTGGTCATTAGAGAGATACGTCCACTTCTCTGAGCAAAATTCGATTACGCTTCCCCAATGTACAACTTATTTGCAAATGAAAAGCGAAAAGTGTTTTGTACTATTTCAGGAGCCACGCGTACTTGTTATGTAGCTTTTATGCCTTCCAAACTTGAAGTCAGCGCGGGGAACCTTTCGATGGCATGATACTATTTCTATGTACCCCACGAAGAGTAACAAAGGCGTTTTGCTGCTCTGGTGATCACCCGTCACACGCTTTGACTTGGAAGTACTAGGGTATCTAGCAATGTGAAGGGAAAATCTCGCCAGGATCAAGACTTGAAAGTTGGAGAAGCGAAGACCACAAAATGAGAAGGGAGAGAGTGTCAACAATCAAGACCACCAAAAATCGTCCGATATGATGACATTCAAGAAGAACTCTGCCATTGAAGAATCCAATACAATCTATTCAGAACATCAGAACCTCAAGTTCTGACTTTGAACAGCTTCATTGCTCAGTCCTCTTGGGACTTCGCTGATACGACGGCAATGGGCCAAAGCGTCAGTTGCGTCACATATGGAACAAGGCTACCCTGTATAGTTGCAGGTGATATAGTTCGCACGTGAGGAACTATGCGTACCAAATCCTTGAGGCTCGCCACAGTATGATCACCAGCCAGAATTCCACACTTAGAATGTCGCTCATTATCTCGAATATAGTATAACTTCAAGGATTTTTTCTTGCTGGAATAACGGTCAAACGTGAGCAAACGGATACGACGCTGCCCGAGAACAATTGGAAATTAAAACTTCGAAAGCACCTGCTGCGCCTAAGGAGAAACCTCGCCACGTACCGGCAGGTTGGACGAACTACCCAGCCGTGAAAAGTTCGGACTGAGAGACAGGACGAAGGAAAATAAATTAATCTCCGATCGAAGCAATATAACTATTTCATGCCTAGAAATCCTTCCGGATGCCGGATAGCAAATCGCAGAAGTACGGAGACGAGAACGCCAAGCTTTAGATTAGGGTGGGGATGTGAGGCAGGCATGTGAGAAAGTTATATTAAAGGAAGCAATGATAGCGGGATAAGCTTAAAATTGGGGTGAGTCCCGGGGCCGGAATCGGATAGGTGCAGGCCTGTTCTTATGCGATAGCAAGAATACTTAAAATAAGACGAATGATGAGGCAGTGAAAGTATACCGTTCTGCTGGACCTTGAGCTGTCATTTTGCGTGTGCGAATAGTTCAGATTTGAGTGGACATTCAACCAGTTGTACAAGATCCCCCAATGTCATCCTACTGGTATGATGCTGGGAGGCCGAGCCTTGGGGTCCTGACTCCTGGCCCTCGGACGGCACAATCTATTTGAAGTGTAGCCAGGCCAGCCTTGCATAAATGAATTCGCGGAGGTGGCGTGCACCCTGGGGAAACATCTTCAGGGAGTTCCTCGCACAATTGATAGAGGGGCTGGGGTTGTGCCTTGGAAAGTACCAGGCCAGAAGCTGAATGTACCCGTGGACAGTACCGTTTTCCCAGCTTGGGGGCACAAAATTGAAATGAAGGAATGCACTCAAAACCCCGAAATGTTTGCAAGCCTGGCAATACAGATATGGAAGGCGGGCGAAAACCCAAGTTTCTTCCTTTGACGGAGAATTCAAGTCATGAAGCAGGTTTCGTGCGGGACGTTGTCTACGAGGTCATGGTCACGTGTTCACTAAGCAAGGGGTCTTTTCGCGTTTCTACCTCTTCTCCACCATCCAGCTTCTCTGTTACTACACCACTTCTCTCCTTCCTACGAATTCCTGTCCCGCAAGTGCGGGCATCGGTGGGTATTGCCCCAATATATTCTAACGGTCGCTTGAGACTTGTTTCTGGGCATGCCAGTATGTGCGTGCAAGTTGTCCATAGTGTTGCAGGGCATGTCGTCGAGAAGTTTCACCTGATGTCCTGAGACTGTCCGCGCTTCAAATGACGCCACGAGCTTGCGGCCCCGGTCAGGAAAAACGAACGGCCCGTTATTCTACCAGCGGCAATTGACTGGACGAACTACTGAAGCTCTGCCTTCTGTTTCAACCGCGCGATCGTATTGTACCTGGAGATATTCAACGGCCTGGGGCATTATCTCCGCGTGCTGCAGAATCCTGTGTGAGAGCTTGCTGCTCGTGTGCGGCATCGATACAAAGATAACCTTTGTATGTTTCGAGTAGCGATGACTAGATATTAATCTATTCGTGGGAGGCTAGGGAATTGGCTTTCTTCGCTGGTTTACAGTGCTGTCAGACCATTGGCTGGACCATTGTCTGGCCAGTGCGATGCGATCCGGACTCCGGTCATCGAGAGTCTATTCATGCCTTCATCCACTCACACTCGAGAGTCCCACTTCAGATATTGACGTCTACCAGAATGCATCTATCAGGGATCATGGAAGCCTTCTTTTTTCTCCTACGAACTTCTTACTCGCCCGTCGTCACTCTTGCACGAGCCGAGGGCCCAGATGGCCCCTCCTTGGTCGCAGGGGTCTAAGCGATTATCTGCGACCGCGACGAAACCTCACATCTGCTTCAGCAATGCCTTCACACTCGAATTGTCGAGGAATGCTTCAGCGGCGAGGAGGACCCAAGCACCACCAAGTGTCCAGTTCACGCCATAGCTGTGGCCAATAGCCTGTGTCAGACTTGATCGCCTCGCATCCAGCCTTGTCAATTGGCCTCGCTAGCCGTACCAAGCACCATGACAGGCACCTGTGCCGTCGAGTTAAGTGGCTCGCTCGCCTTGGAGCCTCCTTTGTACAAGGTCTCTTCTCAGAAGCTTGAAACCGACGACCAGTAGCTGCGGCTTTCCCCTCCAAATTTGTGGATTGCCATCCACCAAACCAGGACAGTCCTAGTATACCGGACTCGACTTGACCCGCGCGCAGACCACTCGATTTGATGTGCCTCGACGAGTCGCATGGGCTTTTTCTCTTATACTTCATGCAACCCTTGAGCGGTGCAGATCAAGGTGTCTCGACATTCATTCTGGCTTTTGCTGTCAGTTTGTCGTCACGTCGTCTTCTCCATTCGTTGAATTTCCTTGCCACTGCTGGTTCAGATTTCTGTTTCATCTGCTTCTACAACCGGTCTGGGATACTGGTGTAATTCATACGTTCTTTCCTCATACTCGAGGCCTTCTTTTCTCTTACACGACACTCCTTCGACACGAATTAACAACTCCAGTCTTCATGACTTAACAACACCGAATACGCATACGCTTCGGCTCGCTGCCACGATCATCTGGGTAACTGTTGTTGGAGGACATAGATGACGGAAGGCATAATGGCGTCCTCTGCGAGATTTGTGATGGAGCGGGCTTTCAACAAAAGCTCCCCACGGTTCAATTTCACAATGAACGAGATGAATTCAACATTTTCGCGGAACGGTTCGGCAACAGCGCTGTTAATCAAGAACCTCGTCTTCGCAGAGAGTAAATCAGTCCGGACTTCGACTATCATTCTTGCGGCTTTCAATGTGCTGGCGGCATTTGCAACGGCCTGTAGTATTCTTTACGACTGCTACGCTGCGTCGAAGAAATGCAACCCAAAGTTCAAAGCATCGTGGGTATTTATTACCATTTGAAAGGGCACATATTAACAATAGGCAGGAAATTTTGCGTACGGACGATACACCCAGCCGAGACTTTTCCATTAATTTTGGCAATTGGAATTGTCATTCAAGGAATTGTCTTTGCTGCAGTACAGGGGCAGGGCCTCACAAAGCTTTTCCTCGATGGAGATGGGACATGTTCCGTAATAGCACAGTTTACGTGGCCGGGTATGTGCATTTTCCGAGTTTATTGGTCTGTCGCTAATGAGCATAGCACTTTTCATTGTGCCATACATTCAACTTGTCTTTGGATTTGAATGTGCTTTCCGATCCCTACGAAGCCAGCCATTTCGAGCGAGGGGGAAACACGACGTTACGATATGTGGTGGAGTCATACTCTTGATGCTAATCGGAACCTGGATCCCTTCTCATTTGATGAAGGAGCCCGATTTTTGCTTTGCATCATTGATGTGGTTCATTACAGCGTATGGAAATCTAGGGCTGGAGCTCGTTTCGATTGTGGCTGCATTGATGCTCATCAGTGCGCTTATAATATTCTTCAGACTTTCGACGGTGAATCTGATCGACGAACATCAAAGGATTGCCGCGTCGCGAATGGTCTATTATCTTGTTCTGGGAATAATATCTTTGGTGGGTCGTTTTAAACTACTGCGGCGTCATACTTGCTAACTGGGTGAAGGGATTCGTCATTCCCTGGTTCGTCTCGCTTGTTACAGGGAAGGGAGACCTCAAGGCCGCAATGATCGCGACCGTCGTAATCAACTTGTCGGGGTTGATAAGCGGCCTCCTGCAACTGTTCCTTCGGTCTAACACAGCCACGACTTCTTTCGGACCTAGAAGCTCAAGGGACCGTAAGAAGCATGATATCAGAATCTGGGGACCCAACGAGTTGGTATTTAACCATCATTTGATGGAACCAGTAGGCGGGCCTCGTTCGCCGCCCAGAGAGTTGGCAACTCGACCGGACAGTCGATCGAGCTTGATAGGATTTGAAAAGGAGACTGGTCGACCAATTAGCCTGGAATCTTTGCCACGAAGTCCACCGCCAACTCGATATAATAATCCGTTGGCATCAAATGCTGTGGAGCCAAAGACACTCGCGAACCCGGAGTCTGCCTATGGGGCTGTCACGCCAGCAGCGCGAACACATGCACGAAAGCCTTCGTATTCTCTTTTCCCGGCAGAGCTAGGAAGTCCAGTCAAGCTTTCAGCCCCAGGCTCACGGCAACAAGAGCCAACCTCGATCTACGACATTAGTGGCTTAACCCCGCCACCTCCAATATTTGGCCCTGGGTCACGATCTGGGCACAGGAGAGATTCCTCGATAGCGTCTTCGGCTACGGTGCAAATTGGCTTGCGAATATCGCACGCTCCATCACCATCAGAAGAAGACCTTTCAACCTTACCTCTGCCACCAACTACATACAATGCAAACACCCAAAAACTACAACCACCATCGCCACTGCAAATCAAAACCTCCAATTTTATCTCGCCCCCACCTCCATCACCATTCCGACCGAGTCCCCTAAACACAAAGACCTCACCGACGCAAAGTCCCAAAGCGATGCATTTGATGAACAAGACATTACCGCCAACACCAAGAGCGAGCGTTCCAACATCTCGACTGAAGGATGCGGAGAATTGCCAATTGACTCCAACGGTCTACTCGCCAGAAAAGAAAGTCGCACAGACTCCCAAGAGCGCAACCATGCCCAAGAATCCTCTCCGAGGAAACCCCTCAGACAGCCCATCGAGCTCACCAGAGATGTCAGATTCAAGTAAGCAGGGAACCAAGGGTGACTGGATATGAACCTCCTGGTCCCGAGTAGTTTCATTCACAGTTATCAAAAAATGCATCGCGGCCAGGGAGAGGCCGGGTTACGCCAAGGATAGAGGGTTTATAGAATCGGTGTTTTGGGGGCCTGTAAACGAGCGGAGTTCTATTCTGATGATACCTTGGTGCTTGTACATCGCCATTGTTCTTTTTATTTTTTATTTACCTACATTCGATCGCGCCTGCGCGGAGAAGGAAGGCTGGAGTTTACGCTCTGCTCCTGTGGAGCTTTGTACGAGAGAATGATGATGTGTATGAATGGCGTTGGCTGGAGGGCTGAGATAGAGAGTCTACTATGGACGACTGTGTACATCAGGGACTTTCGTATATACCTGTGATCATTGAAAAAGCTCATTCATTAGCATTTCCATTTCGCCGTGACCACTGTTTCATTTCTACAACGTTATACCCTCGATGGTTCTCCTTCGAGCTTTCTGCGCACGTATTTCTCAATGCTCGTAACGCACAAGCCTCGTTCGCCATCTTTCGTCCAATTTCGCCCTGCACTTGTGCTAAGCTGAGCAGGACCCTGAATTTCTACATCACTCCTTAGCTTCCATAAATAACCTTAGCTTGTTTTCAGGAGAACACGGATGCTACTTCCGTGGGCTCGGCCTTCATTCCAAGCTGGCCGATCCGACTTGCCCCACAAATATCTCACCGAATAATACCCTTCCAGCTCTCGCAAACCATTGCACCTTCCAGGACGAACTCCTCGTCTCCAATCGCAACGAGATGTTTCAAGGTGAGCTCAAGTCCGAACTCAGGGTGTTGCGGACTGGGGAGAATATTAGGAGATTAGTTTCTTGACACGGTCCCACGGCTACCCACTTCCCGAGAAGTTGTCTGCTCCATATTTTAGTTGCTAATTGTACGTGTGAGAAAACATTTTTCTCGGTCCGTAAGTTTGAAGATGGTATTAAGATTACACGGCAGTCTGTACCTTTTCCTCTGCAGTCCCGTCTCCACTTGTGGAGCAAGATCCGAGGCAGATCCGCCAACGGACATGTATTTCAACGACTTGTCAAACATCAAGACTCGAGAATCAGACGACAAATCGACTGTTCTTTCTATTCGACCTTGCGCTCGCATCTTCGTACATGGAGGAATATTTCAATGTCTACGTTTCCGAGGTTTTCTCCACTGCAAAACGGTCCTTGCTGTATTTTATAAAATCGCATGGGGAATTTGTTTGAAGATTCAAAAGAGAATCAGGTACGAGGGAAACGATGGAATGGATTTTAGCTTTGTTCTCTTCCAGTGTCTCGTCTGGACCAATCGCATGTAGTGTTTTGGGTTGACTTCACAGAGCAGAAACCGCGATGAAGATAGGATGATGACTACCCGGATATTTCATCTCAAAGCTCATGATTATTCCTGTAAAGGCTGAAATCCGCGGAGTGTTCAACACCCGATTCTATTTTCAATCCAACCCAACTCCATCCCAAGTGCGAAAGTTTTCATCCTCACCCCCCACAGTTTGATACTCTACAAGCAATAATATCGTGTCTTCGATGATTTTCTATTTTAGTCTTAGCACAGACGTCATAGCGAGTGCCTATCTGTTCTGGCAAAGCTCGTTTTCAATTCGCAAAAGGTGTGTCTGCAAATCCGTTCAATTCGAACAGCGATGTAACGCGGAAGGAATAATTGGACGTGCGAGATTCTGCAGTCTGAACTTTCAAACGCGCAGTTGTGCCTTATGCGGGGAGTTATTCTTGGCTTTGCGAGCCGGCGTACGTGAAACGTGAGAAGTCTCAGGGGCATATGATTGGTGTCACGTGATTATTTATGATATGTAGGTTTGATTGAAGTTCAATCAGGGTAAGAGCAATGAAATGAAGATTCAGGCTAGCTAAGGTACTTAGGAAAGAAGTTTGATTGGAGGACTTGCCCGAAGATCCGCTTGAGCCTCTCCCCTATTTTCTCGCTAAATGCTGCCGCACCCAAGGAATGGCACGCTCGCGTTAGACAAAAAAAACGCAGCACTGATTTGGAATTTCTCAAAATCTACAATATCTAGTGCCGCCTTTCTTATCCACCGTGAGGCACGAAACCAACAACTTAGTCCCAGCCCACTTCCCCATCCTTCAATTCAATGGGTTATCCTCAAAAAACTTCATGATGATCGACGTCGCATTAAAAGAAGCAACATCCTTATCTCCACCCTCTATCACCACATCAAGCACCGTACTCGGCCAATCATGATGAAAGCTCGCATTGAAATCCGTATACTGCGTCACGAGCCCTGACTCTTCCCCTGTCCCGAAGGTATACTTAAGTGTATCACTTGTCAAATTGCTCGTGACATTCGTAACACTCAGTCCATTTCTCAAAGCCCATTGCTGAGTCCAGTGTGGGATTGTAGGGAGGCAAGAGCCAGCCCGGGTGCTGCTCCCGTCATAGTCAATCGTGTTGTCGTGCAAACCATGGAACTCGATAATGGGAATTTTAGAGCGTCCTGGAGAACAAGAAATAGGGACTGAACTCGGAGTACATGTCGCTCTTGTATGACCGGGGACGTAGAAAGCGCCCGCCACTGGTGCGAAAGCGGCAATTTGGGTTGAGAGTGTAGAGTTGCATGCTAATACGTTACAGAAACCGCCGCCGGCCGACTTTCCAGCTGCCCAGATGCGGGTCGGGTCTATGGTGTATAGCGAGGAGAATTTGGTAAGCATGTCGCTGACGAATTGGACGTCGTTAGCTGTGCTCGTTGTATGTTGAGGTTTTGGGGGGATGTTGAGATTCCATGTCGTCTATTGACGTTGTTAATATGAGATTTTCTGGCGAGAGAATGCTGGTTGCATGTCAGAGACTTACGTTTATGCCTGCTGGGTATACTGCAATGGCAAAATCGTTGAACTCGGGATTGGACATCTGGGACAAAATTTCCTGCTCTGTAGGGCTGCTGGTCGCCCCGTGAAAGGAAAATATTAGGGGCGTGGGGCTTGTCCCGTCATAGTTTGGAGGGATACTGATATTGTATGTCCGAATGATTCCAGAGCTTTTGATTTCGGCGAAGCTTGTCTTACCCGGAAACTGGCCTGATGGAAGGGCTTTGCAGGTCACTAATGTGGCAAACAGGGGAAGATACAGGACAAATTTTGAAAACATCCTGGGCTTTTCTATGGAGTCAGAATCAAGTATGAATGAGAGGAAAGATGAAAGCCTTTTATACACCCCAAGGCTCTGAAGAAGCAATCTCCCTTCCGAGAACAAAAATAAAGAGCCTCGTAATCTGTCAGCTGAGAGCCCGAGATGATGACCGGAGTAGGAGCGTCTTTCGACGACCAATCGCAAGCCCAGTACAACTAAGAATACGACGAGAAAGGCGGTGTCCGACACGACAGAAATTCAAAATGATTTTTGGACACCTACAAGCCGGAATAATTTGTGATATTTTCTCTGTAAAGACTTGAGGATTTGATCAGCCACAAAATTCAAAGTCTTAATATTCCGTATTTTCAGGGAAGGCTGACTCGGTTGACGAACTCTGTCAGCCACCTCTGCCGATCGTAAGCTCGTAAATCTCACGTAGGAACATTAGGAACCCGAAGTTCCGGCTGACACCACTGTACAAGCTTTTATGCTTATTGGAAGCCTGAAAGACTGCAGCAGATGATTCTTGGCGCGGGGGGCAAGCTACGTGGTTGAAAAGGAGATGAACTGCGATTCATCTAGGATTTATTACACCCCTAT
>Ga0247778_1000686_pt1 | contig 31829 bp, 41 predicted proteins | sample UWRJL049202B5_FD_179939 | JGI IMG/M metagenome (GOLD analysis project Ga0247778, IMG submission 179939) | Plant litter microbial communities from Arlington Agricultural Research Station in Wisconsin, United States - UWRJ-L049-202B-5 | ecosystem: Environmental > Terrestrial > Plant litter >...
GCCAGTCCCCGTAGGGCCTTGCCTAGAAGAATTTGCAAATTGGCTGAGCCGCCGCGTTACCTACCTATCGTTCGGGAAGTATATTTCTTAGAGAGCTCGGGTGTCCCCGCAGCAGGAATTTTTAGCACTGGGATTGTGCACTGAACCCACTCAACGGCACTACAGATGCAATTCTAGGCCCTTCAACCATCTTCACAGGGCAGTGCGATTCCACCAAATATCGTGCACGTCCTTCTTGTATTTCCACTTGGACTGTGAGCGGGACCTCTGTAATTCTGAACTAGCCGCCACGCCTCCACGAACAACGAATGACTTCTCCAAGATGGCGCAACATCATGCACTGCGACTTCGCAAGATCAGTACAACATATTGTGAAACTTCCGGAGGCCTATTTGAGACCCCGATTCATTTTAGATTTCATAGCCTCATCCTCCTTTACTGTCCGACTGTGCAGCAATCACGTAAGATCATTTCACCACGGCTATTGGCTCCAAAAATTGTGAGTTTGTTACTTGTACGAAGGTACGATGTCTGCTGTGACCGGGATGAAAGTGAGGAACAGAAAGGACTTGGTGGAGTGAACGACCAAGTGTTTGATACTGGTATTAGGCATAATCGGCGTTAAAAGATGAGAATAAGAAAGAGAAAGGGAATATTGGAATAAACGAGAGTCTCATCAAAATCCTACATCGTCAAGCTTCACAACCTCACAGTCACGTACTGGAGTGCCTTGTAAAGCCACTTCGCTGTCACTCAGCGTATCAGACACCTTGAGTTGGGTGCTCGGGAATGAAAATTTAGCGAGCCTCTCGCTATTCGTTCAGGGGTAAAAAATCTGCGAAGCAGAGCCTTACAGGGCATCGGGCTGCTGAACGACTCGCTCGCGATTTACTTATTGCCGAAACCTCTGTACACACCTGCGCCTAGGAGATACCTTATTACGCAAGCGGATTTGAACTACGGTATAGTGACAGTACGGAGGTACCTATATCCAAACGGCCACGCGATCAAGCGAGAAAATTTCTTGATTATTGTATCGTTTTCTAACATTGCTTGCTTGAAAATGTTCCTGGGCTAAGAGCCCTGTAGGTCCATCATCGCCTAGTTAAATTGTCTCAATTGCTCTTACGCCTCGGAGCCTCAAACTTTCATATCATCCCAGTGATTTGATTGCTTTCTCCGTGGTGATATCCCTTGCCTCATGACATGATCAGCTACATCTTTGCAGCTCCTGAACCCCCTTTTCCAAAAACATATGGCCCACCACCTCCGGAATTCGTCGACCTCCTGTGCCAGCAATTTGATCTTTTTTCGGGTTATCTCTGATCTTCTTTCCCAGGATTCTTAGATCTAAGAGTGTGATCTCAAATTTCTGCTTGTTAGCGTTGTGACTAGAAAACTCTTCAGTTTTTATTTCACGAATTTCGGATTGTGTGCATAAAGGGCTTGCCTCAGTATGACTCTTCATTGCCACTATTCTTTTATAACGTACCTAGGTAGTATTTTATTTGTCTGAAAGAAACCCAGAGATTCCATGTGAATGATATCAGGCAAGCTTTTTGGGGAAGGAACAATGATCTGATATTGTTTACAACTCGAAGACAGATTAGCTCGTGTTATTATCATTTCTGACTGGCTCCTGTCTGGAATATCATTTTTTCCTCGACATACCGGGCTTCTGCCGTGGTTCGGTTTCGCTTATGTTCTTCATAGTCCTTCTCAAGCTGCTTGATATCACCTTCCAACCTTGCTCTCTGCTCTGCAGTGTATCCTGTATCCTTTCCATCCCGCTCTGAGTCCTCCATGTCCTTCAATCTCGCCTTACACTTTTTCAAAACTAGACCGTGCTGACTCTCATCTTCAGTTGCATCATCTCTGATATACCTTAGTCTTTCTAGATTCCAAAAGTCTTGAACAGTACCCTTTTCAAGCTTGTTCTTTATGAAATCGCGCCCTGAATTGGAATGCAAAGTTACTTTTGTTCAGAGTGTAGTGCCTTGGGAAGGGTGGCTTACTAGTATTCAGATCTTCCGTTGAATACTTCTGGTTTTGCACAGAGGAGCTGTTGTTTGATGATTTGTCTTCCATCTCAAGTGATAATAACTTCCAAAAATCTTTTAGAGGATTTTTTACTGAGGGGCCAGGGTCAATATTGAGGGAAACCAGTATTTATGTGCCTGTATTCCTGCTCAAAGGAGGTCATCATTCATATATTGAGATGACTGCTCATGACTACCACACAGATGTGACTGGTTTGCAATCATTATCGGGTTCTCCCCCGTATCACAATCTTGCTCTCTCGTCAGTATGAGTACATATGACCTACCCTGCGTTTTCTTGGCAGTATTGGGTTTTCTTGATGGCCTGTATGTGATCAACCAAAAGATTTCCCGACTTTCCCTCGATCATTAGAAGACATCAAATGGGCGATTACTCCACGAAGGTGGTCCGACCTGTCATCTTGGTAATTGGTCTGATTTCAGGCTGTTATATTGAGTGTAAGTAACCGCCGCAGACCTACTTGATGCAGCAATTCAAATGGGCAATGATCCCTGTGCGACCAACTGGGTTCCAACACCAACGTCAGTCGACAGTTTGTTTAAGCATAAGCCCCCATAGAAATAGAATCTCGCCCTCGAGAATATTCCATTCTTTATACAATATTTTTCTCTCAACCAAACCGTCGCAGACATCTTCCGCACACCTACGAGACGATCAGAATGGCTGAAATCCCAACGCAGAAACCACTTAAATATTTAATCGCCCATTACCGCCAGCCACAACGCACCCACGATGACTTCATCAAGTGGCTGGTCGAGGAACACCTTCCACTTGCTATACCCGTTTTGAAGCAACACGGCGTTCTGGGCTATTCTCTTGTGGGGATCTTTGATGAGGCGTTGATTCAATCAAGTGACTTATTTCTGATACTACTTTTAGTTCGTGACGCCTCCATTTATAAGTAACGCCTTGAGACCAGAGATGGCAAAGCTCCAGACTACCTGGGACATCGCCGACTTCGACTGTTTCATAGAATATACAATCCCAGATATGCAAGCCATGAAGAATGTTGTATCGGATCCAGAATGGGCGGTGGCAACCAAGGATCAGGATCAATGGGTGGATATGAGCAAGTCTTTAGTTTCTCTGGGGTACTCTACCCCATATCTGCTGGAGACAGGCGAAGTTGTGAATCTACAAGAGTGACACGTCCTGCAAAGCGAGGAAACGCGGCCTCCCAACCTGCTGTGTTATTGGTAGTTGGAAGGAGAAAATGGAACACTTCTGCTATATTTTCGACTAACGATTTTCCATTTATGATTTCCTATAGAAGCTCTCTATTTCCTACTTTCCCTTCAGCTGTATAAATATTGGTTCTTAAATTATTGAGATTATGAAGGGGAGTCATTGAGCTGCTCCTCTATGAGACTTAGGAGGCCAACAGGGACAAATGAGGCAGGCAATTTGAGAAAGAAATATTTGCCAGTTGCTCAGGGGACAAGTAACGGTAGACGCGGGTCTTCTCAAGTCTTAAGTGCTACCCTGTTACCTAAGTCCTACATGTAGATATTAACGTGTCGAGTTCTAGGCTTGCCCGTCAAACGAATCCTGAGTGAAGCGTAGAGTGAGGTCAGTTGAGTTTTGTTGCTCTGTGGCCACTGGTCGTTGGTATTTGGTAGCTGATTACTGGTCAGTCGTTGGTCAACGGTATGTCATAGCAAGGTGATGGGTGGATATCATCCTGTTGGTTGGGTTTCGAAGAACCTTCCGCAACCGCGGGATGGTGCCCTAATGAAAGAACCTGGCTTCATCGAGAGAGATACGTGATGAGTTTTATGAGACATTGTTTCTGTTCTTGAACTTAAGCCCGCATACTCATCTTGCTAGAATGAAGCATTGATCATGTATTTGTACTGATGAGTTTGGATTTCTCGACTCATTGGAGCCAAAAACAGAAAAACCCCAACTACTGTTAACTATAACACCTTTCCACATGATACAGTAGTACGAAAATAATGCTAGGTCCCTTCGAACTTGCATATACTACGGTGTGATGGCCATTTGCTGACCCTGTTCGGGCCGCTCATTGGAAAGGTTGAAAAGGCACGTGGATCTAGCCTCTTTTGCCCCCACCAATACATAATTGAAGCAATTCTGATGAATCACGGTGCTTAATTTCACGCGCCTAAGATGTTCTTGTAATATCTTACCACACTTGGCATAAAGTAGATCCACCTGCTGCCCCTCCCTTTTCTCTCTGATTTTTCTGTTTTTTGGCTCCCGAACGACCTAATTCCCAGGGGCTAACTTCTCCTTCAGTATGCCATCCTATGTAGAATTAAATCCCTACCAGCCTACTTCTCCCTATCTTCAGATTTTCCTCTTTTCTCTATCCTATCATTCACAAGACTCGGTGTAAGAGAAGATGAGAAGGCCGACACGGTATGCCAAGTTGAAGGGCGTGTACTTCCGGGCTGCGCTCGCTAAATCTAGCATATCAGAGTCAACAATTTAGCGACCAACCCCTATCATTTAGCGATATTACCCCGCCATATGTGTTGGCCGTGCGCCGTAAATTATTCAACAAAAAAAGTTGCACATTTGCGCCCAAGTCCCTTTTTCTCAACGCTTCGATATCTCTGTGCCGGATTGGAGCCCGATACGACTCCCTCACACAGCAATTACCCAGACCTCACATACTTAAAATGGAGTCAGCAAAGGCCGCAACTAGACCAACGGTCTTCGATTTTGCATTAAGCGCTGTGTGGTCGGGGAAAACCCAATGTAATCTAGCACATTGACGGGAATTCGAGCACGAATCCCACCGCAATTTCCGAGATACGTACAGCGACATGCAGGGAATATCATACCCTAAGTAATTCTTCCTCGGATAGAGAATAAAACGAACTTATGCGAAAGACGAAATGCTTCGTGGCGTCAAGATGTTTGTTCAATTTTCTGTGGTGGGGAAGACGCGCGTCCGGTGTGAATAACCTCATTTCTCTTTGCCAGCCAATTCTCCGCTTCTAAGAATGGAGAATAATATCATGGTATTTTGGTCTCACAGGAGTCACGTTCGAGACACATATCAGAGATGTCAAAAAAAAACTATGACATCGTGGCTTCTGCTGTGCAAGTTCAGAGTTCAGGGTTCTCGGCGCGCAGTGGTTGTTCGGAACACAGTTCTGGAATTACATATTTTCTGAGATCCAATGGAAGATTTCAGAATTCTAATCCTGCTTCAGAATCTCAGATGTTGTTTCCATGCTGCAGGGGGAAGGAAAACAGCAAAAAAGTAAAAGTCTTACGAACTCGACCAGGCGGTACCAGAATGTTCCAACCTAGCTATTTTTGGGCTTCGAACCACTGATCTGCTTTTTAACTGGACGAATTTATGTTTCCTTCCTCGAATTATGATCGGAAATGCGGCTGATGACTTGGACAGGTCATGTTGAGTCTCGCGTCAATGTAACACGTCACTCGCCATTTTCGTTGGACTCCAATGGCTGGGCTCGCACAGCACGTCTCAGTGCCTTACTGGAAAGAACACAAAATTGCCACAGCCTCACCCGACGGATCTGCGTGCTTGACTCCCGACCATAGATTTCAATTAGCCTCATTCTCTTACTCGGTGAAGTGAAAATAGTGCCATGCGAGTCTTATTAGAGTCGACTCTGCTCTTCTCCTGCTTCCCTCCCTTTTAATTTTCATCCAAAAAAAATTTAATAAAGGTTTTTAATTGTGATTACTCCTATCACTTTCACTATGCACGACAGGAGCAGCTCCCGCCCGCCTGCAAGAGGTTCTCGCGACGGCCATCCAATAAAACGACGCAAAACGTTTTCCACCACAGCAGAGTTACCTCGACCCAGAGCATCTTCATGGCCTCCCCAGAGCTCGGAAGTCGCAGTATCATCTGGCTCCAGTTCATCGTCTATGATAATGTCTGATGAGGAGGAGGAATATTATGAAGATGAATACATCATCTTCATAAGCATAACTGGGAAACGATACCAGTGGCCCTTTGACGTCTGTCGAAAATGGCAGGTTTGTGTTTGACCCCTCTTCACGCAGATTTTCGTATGGAAGCTTATATGTTGTAACAAATACAGGAAATGAAGCACCTAATCGCTTGCGCTCATGGTACGGATCTAGAGCATTTTCCAATCGAAGACGATTGCTACGAGCTGCATAATTCGGACAACTACGTTATTTTAAAAGAGATTTGGGAGAGGGTTGTGAGACCTGGAGAGACAATTACCATGCACTGGTCACCACAACCCCAACTCGACCCCCAACGTCTTCTACCGCCTCCGCCGCTACCGCCACTACCGCCATCACCTTCACCTTCACATTCCGAGGCCTCAGCCATGGATATTGAAGGGCCTGCTGCCCTGGAGGATAATCTCGGGCCCTTGGATGAGACTCGGGTGGATCCACCCGTTGATCCACAACCCTACTCAGAGGACCTCATTTTGCTTGATGTACCTGAGCCTGAGCTTGAACCTGAACCTGCGCCTGAGCCTGCACCTGAGCCTATGCCTGAGCCTGAGCCTGCGCCTGAGCCTGCGCCTGAGCCTGAGCCTGCACCTGAGCCTGCACCTGAGCCTGAGCCTGAGCCTATGCCTGAGCCTGAGCCTATGCCTGAGCCTGAGCCTGAGCCTGAGCCTGAGCCTGCGCCTGAGCCTGAGCCTGTGCATGCGCCTGAGCCCGAACCTGAGATACCCCCAGCGCCTCTGACTCCTCCCCCACCACCTCCGCCATCTGAGCCATTAGTACAGGAGCCTGAGCCGCCACAAGAATCCGAGCCCCAAAAAGAGGTTTCAGAACCTGAGAAGGCAGCAGAGGCAACCATCTCAACTCCATTGAGTTTCAAATTCAATGGTAAAACATACGCGTTACCTTTTGATGGCTGTCGAACATGGCATGTAAGTATATCTTGGTTCTACTCTCCTGAACATAGGCAAAAGGAACCTCACTAATACAAGATTTTTAGAAAATGGAAGATTGCATTAAAAACGTCTGTGGTTATCGCCAGCACTGGGGCTGTCACGACTCCCTAATCGAGATACGAGCTTACGAACTTATTCACCATGCCCATGGGGAGTGCGAAGTCGTCTTGCCATCAGTTTGGGAGCTTTTGGTTGAACCTGGCTGGGTCGTTGAAATGCGAATGATACCGCTAGCACTGCCAGGTCCTGATCTAGATGTTGAGCCCGAGTTGGAAATGGAGTCTGAGTCCGAATCCCCTGAGCGACCCGAGAGCCCAATACCGCTACCTCCAGAACCCATTCCGCCTCCACCCGAAGATGTATACATCCCCAATGACGCGCGTCAAGTAGAGTTGGAAGCCAAAGGTGATGGCGCCAAAGCTTTTTACTATTTTCTTTCTCCTGTTGAGAAAGGCAAATACTACAAGACTGAGAGATCAGAATGGTTTCCGAGGAAGTACACTTTCCAGGGTCGAGAAGAAGTCTGTTTTCTTTATACGGGGAAGAAGACTGGGTTACACTTCTTTGCATGTTCGTTTCCTGCAGTGAGGTCTTCTAAGCGAAAGCGTGGGCACTGAAAAGGGGCGGGAGAGTCGCCAGAAGCTCAGGAAGTTTTGGAGTTGGAACAATCTAGATTGTACATTGGTTATCAAAAGTTCAGGTATTGTTTTATGGAAGTTATAAAAAGGGATGATTGTCAGGTAGACATGCCTGATAATCTGGAAGGTCGGCGTTTGGTTGTAATTTGGGATTCCTTGGCTGTTCGAGATGTGTACAAAATTGGAAACTGTGTTGCTGTTTCATTTCACTCATTCAGAAAGTGAACTAATTCTACTCCATCTTGCCAGTCCTATCTTCTGTTATGTCTTGCTGTCATAAAGTATGGGGGGTTGGATGATATTTCCTGCCCATGATGAATTTCTATAGATTTGAGCCCACGCTGAATTTCAATTCAGAAGTTGCGGGTTATCAATCTTCCTGAGCCCCTGGCCACTAGGTGGGGCTCCAATGGGCTGGCAGCCTAATGAGGCTGCCGATCGTTTATTACCTACGAATACCCGGCATGACATCTGTGTTACAACCATTTCCCTCATCTACGGCAGCTGTACTTTCAAGGGATGCATTTATGTACGAACCAAATCCTTCTAAATCTGGTCGGATGAGACAAAACCCTAGTCGTTGAAGGTTGAATTCTTAAATTTCAAACAACTTTTTTACTAACTTCCATTCCCCCTTGACCACTCGCTTAAATACTGTGATGCTGGTATCTACCTTGGTGTCACTATCTTGCCCCTCAAAGTTTCTCATCTCGTATTTTTCAAATTATAGTACATTGAAAAAGAATAGTATTTAGGTCTCAATATAATCCTTATCATTTAATTTCTTCAATCTTGGCTAAGAAGTCGATTGGATGGTTCTTAGGTTTTGAGCACAGCGGACATCTGCCGAGAGGCACTCGGCAAACAAATATATGAGGTCGAGCCACTCATGTTCTGTCAGAAATTTACAATTGATTAAGTGCAGTTTTGTTCAACTTCAGGCAGTCTTTCCGGCCGGTTGTAGATTGTACCCGAGCCGTAATATAAACAGCGACCCTCCCGCGATATTCCTTTTTTCAATCTTGACTTCCAGTCTCTATCTTTTCACCAACTCGCACTTTTCACCATGTTGTGGGCCACAATTTCCGCCCTCGCCCTAGTCGGGGCCACCAATGCGCAATTATCACCAAATAGTTCCATCGCCATGATGCGCTTCGCATGCTCGCAGCTCGTCGTCGAGCGTTTAGATCCACTGGTCAATCCAGGCGTAATAGGGAGCCCTCACGTCCACCAAATCGTTGGGGGAAACTCTTTCAATGCATCCATGACGCCTGTTGATTACGACCTACCTTCTCGTTCAACTTGTACAAGTTGCACGTTCACGGAAGATTTCAGTAATTACTGGACGGCGGCTTTGTATTATCGAGCCCGGAACGGGACTTTCAAACGTGTCCAACAATTCGAGAATGGAGGGCTTACACAGAAAGGGGGAATCACTGTTTATTATATTGAGCCGTATGATGGTGTCAGTAAGGTCACTGCCTTCAAACCGGTAAGTAATTTTGGTGCACGTGCTCAGTATCTGTGTTCTTCCCCTGAACACACGTCTTGAGGCTGGTACCATTGCATGACACTTTGGGTGGCTTGGTTCTGATTGTCGAATTATCTGGAGAGTTTTGAAGGTGTCCAGTCTCGTGAATTGTTCTAATTCTGATACTCTAGGGCTTCCGTATGCTAGCGGGAGACCCAACGCGCCGGAGCTCTGCTGGCGGAGATCGTGGCATATGCCACCGCTGTTTCGGAGAAAATTTCGAACCCTTCGGTGGAGCACCCTGCACCGGAAATGATACAAGTGCCCTGCCTACGCAATTTTGTCCAGGTGGCATCCGCACTACCATCGCCTTTCCCACATGTTGGTAAGTGTGAACTTCTCGGTGTGAAATGGAATTTGAGACATGATCATGTCTACTCCCAAATCACGCCCTACTTTTACTCTCATTTATGTTGCTATCATATGCTTAAAGAGAGGATACTGACTTCAAGATCTTGATGGATAGGGATGGTGTAAATGTCGACTCTCCAGATCATCAAAGCCACGTAGCTTTCGCAACAATCCCTTTCGAGCCTTACTATGATCCAGTGGTCGAGAATCCCGTTACACCAGCAATGCAGAGAGGGAAATGTCCAGATACTCACCCCGTCCATCTTCCTCAACTGATGTATGAGGTAATGTGGGATACCCGTCCATTCAACCACAAGGACCTTTGGAATGAAGATGGTAGTCAGCCATTCGTATATGCTCAAGGCGATGCGTAAGTTAAACACCCGTCTACTTGTTGTTTTCAAATTCTGGAAAGCATTGGTGCTTTTCGTTTCCGTTTTGACTTACTGATTGATTCAGAACTGGGCACGGGCAACATGGTGATTACGTTTTCGGGTGGAAAGGAGACTCTCTTCAGCGCGCTTTAAATGCACGCTGCTCGAATGACCGGTGCTCCGAACTCCTTTCTCAAACCGGAGAGCAGTCTGAGAAATGCACCATCTCCCAAACCATGGTAGAAGATGTCGATGGTGACCAATGTAAGTATAAGAATATGCCTGGATCTGGACTTCGCTGATAAATCAATAGGGCTTTCGAGTCTTCCAGGTGGTGTTGCAGTCAACTAAATATAATCTTGGTGGCCTTTTGGGTCGGAGGAGTACACAGAACTAAACATAAAGGGCACTGTTATCTTTAGAAAATCAATGAAATTGTTATCTCCGTGGCGGGAATTTGAGAAAATCTCGCTGAGCCGCAAGAATCGAAACGCCCATTTCTTGACACCAATACCTTTGAAAATAAGGCCGTCGAAGTATCCGTAAATATCTCCAAGCGGGTAAAAAAGCTGCAAGATGCATTTCCGAGCTAAATTAGGTCAAAAGTTGCTTCGAGAGTCGTTTGGGGATTGAAATTTATCGTTAAATAGTACTGGCCCTCTATCGGAGTCTAATAGGAACACAAGACTCTCTTTATACTTCACCTCGCAAATTATCTCCCAAGCCAAGGCAGAATTATAGCAGATCGAACAAGTATATTTCGGTCGAATTCGGCACCGAAATGAAAAAATACGTTAAAGCACAGCTATGAATCGGAATCTATGGAATCAATTAGAGCCACATTAGTCCTAGTGTACTTTCTGGCGTTGTGTTCAGATCAGGTCAAGACCTTGTGCTGTGCCGAGCATCAAGTACGTACAGTAGTCTGCGGGTGTTATGCCGATCTAATGAACAAGAACAAGCTCAAAATTATGTCAGCGTCATTCGATTTCCACTTTTAGTGATTTGGGTATTCAATCATTTGGAAATCATCGTCATTTGCAAATGACAACTTTGACGAAGCTGTTGTTGGAGGGAAGAATTTAACCGAGCTGGTGAGTAGTGAACATGAGGCAGAAATATCCACCAAGCATAAAAGAAAACTGAAATTTAATCAAGATATCATAATTTGAGAATCGATTATACCATTAATTTAAGCAACAACTTCAACCCACCCGCTCAGTGAAGCAAATCCTCGAACCGGCGGACCTAGTACTACGCGACGAGAATTCACAGCTTGATAACTTGCTTAATCGGTATTCCTCTTTGGCATCGAATTCTCCGGGTCCAGGGGCCCTTTTCCATCACCAGTCCACCCCTTAGTCCCACGACTTCCTCCACCACTAGCAGCTCCATCGGTGTCATCGAGTTCTGGGGCAGGCGCCGCTTTGGACGAACGATCGACTTCCGACCCCTGTAGCAAATAATCAATCTTCATGAACCTAATTAAATCAACTAGTCAAAGTAAACGGCCACCTACCGCGCTATCAGCACCATGTGCGATATTTCCAAGGCCGGAATCAGCCTTCCACTCGGCATCAGCTCGTGAGCTGTCTACCCTCTGAGGTTCTTGGGTTGTGTGAGACATTGTAGAATAAAGATGCAAGACTTCAAGCAGAACTGTAACTTCAAAAATTAGCCATGGGAATATATGAAAGGTCTGAATATTTATACTCCTGTGAAACATCGCCTGATGCATATGATGTCAACAATAAACAAGGTACTTGCATATAATGACGTTTGAAGAACCATCAGACAATCTCATGACCGCCTATCCTATCCATAAACTATTACAGAGATCTTATCTGGGGTTTTCATAACCTGGGAGGTGACGCTTGGTGCCACTTCATCAACTTGGACCTAGGTCATGACACGTGATCGCTCCCTATTCACTTTCGTTCAGGGCGTACAGAAGTCGAATGGTGGGAAGCAGACGTGTTGGTTGGACGTGAATAGCAATTTGAGAAAGAAGAATGCCATGCTTGCATCTGTAACCTTTGTCAGAAGAAGTGTTAGATTCGGTGCACCTGACGGAACCACTCGCTTTTTGAGCGAAACAGACGCTTGCATTGCGGACAGGGTTTGGCAAATCCGCGCCCACCGTAACCCTCTCCATTACAGTATGGCTAACGTTTTGATCCACTACGTTCGGTCTAGAAATTTCAAAGAAACAGATCCTACAGCTGAACATTGACTTGTTGCAGCACTGGCCACCTGACCAGAAACCATGGAAGAGCAACCAAGCTGAGCCGAATAGGAGGCGCTCGCCCCCACTGCCAATGAGAAGGCTGTTTTTCTCCGCCTTAAAGCACAAGATGTTTGAAAATTTGGTGTCGTTATCTTCACCCCGATGGGAAGCGGGCTTGGATGTCACTTTAGGAAACGCGACCAGGCCAAATGCGGAGGAAGGCCCGTGTGCTGCGACACTTTTCTCTGACGTTTGTTCCCTCCTAGCATCTGCTTCTGGTCCGATCCTTTTCAAAAACCAGAATCTACTTTATCAATTCTTCAGCAACTGACTAGCTCAGCACGCTCCCGCCTCAAATCGACTTTCTCCAGGGCATCAATCGACGGATCACGTGAAGCTCGAAACATGGTGACGACCAAAGCCCCAGAAGCTCCTGCCCCCCAGGACATTGAGAAATATGAGATTCCAGAGCCAGAGCCCTTCGTCTCCTTTCAAGCTCTAAAAGACCGTATCAGACACCACTATGAGGTAGCCTCAGACTACTACTACAGCCTCTGGTACGGAAACCCTCTACATGTGATATCACATCCTGGCATCCAGCTAACTCACCATGAGGGGCGAGCACATCCACCACGGCTACTGGATCACTCCAAATGACACCAAAGAGAAAGCACAAGTTCAATTGATCGAATTGCTCCTCGAGCGCTCAGGTTTCAAATCCGGGAGCAAGGTCCTGGATGTGGGGTGTGGGATTGGTGGAACTTCACGCTTCTTGGCAAAGAACTACGGCTGCCATGTTACGGGAGTGACGATCAGTGGACGCCAGGTTGAACTTGCGAAAAAAATTACGCTGGAAGCAAGTAAAGAAGAGCAAGTCCCTGAGAATGGGATCATGAGACTTGGTGATGGCTCTGTCCAATTCATTGAGTTGGATGCGGAGAAGATGGGGGAGTATTTCGTTACCGGTGATAAAGTCGAGACTTTTGACTATGTATGGATCTCGGAGGCAATGAGTCATTTCCCTAATAAGCAGCTGTTCTTCGAGAATGCGGCGAAGCTGTTGAATCCGGGTGGCAAATTGATGGTCGCGGATTGGTTTAAGAATGCGGGGTTGACTGAGGCACAATTCAAAGCTGATATTTCTCCCATTGAAGGTCGGCATTCGCGAGAAATTTAGCAACTACCAGCTAACATCATTGTAGATGGTATGCTCCTACCTCCTCTTTGCACCCAAGCCGGATACGTCGAGATGGCGGAGAAAGCCGGACTGAAAGTCATCTCTGAGCCCCTCGATATCAGTAAACAAGTTGCGAAGACCTGGTAAGTGCTCTTCATCAGAACGTCTACGTCGATCGGATGCTAACAATTATTCAGGGACCTCTCATGGGGATTGATTCAGAGCCCTGCGCTTTGGGCTTTCGCAGTTTCTCAAGGTCGAGATGGACTTGCCTTCTTTCAGTCTTTCCGGGCGATGAGGAGAGGATATGCGAATGGGTCTTTTCGTTACGCCGTCATGGCATTCCAGAAATGATGAATTATGACCCCTTAGAACACTATTCTAAACCTGGTTTCTCACGATTCATGACCAGCATTAGACATCAAACATTAGAGAAGACCAGAAATTCGATTCCAAAATAGTTTTCCTTTCACCGGATTCTATCTACATCCACTGCTCAAGTGCACGAGAGATATTTTGATGAACTCTCGACTCTTGCTGACGCTTATTTGCTGTCTAGTATTTGAACAATCTCTTGCCCTCAACTTCCTCATTCACATTACCCGCCTTGATTAACTTCCCATTCATCCACCCATACCACAGCCTCAAACAAACACAACCCACCGCTACAAAAAACAAAAGTCCTGCATTTGTCCACTAGGAAAGGTTAGCCTCGTCCCAAACAGTCTCTTTCTAAAGCATTGATCAGAAATAAAGACTCACATGGCCAGTAGGATATCCCCTCTTCGCCTCATCAGCCTTGTAGATCCACACCCCAGCAATCTGCCCGGGAGCCCCAAAACTAATATTCAGTGCGATAGCCAGGCCCGCCGAAGCAGTAGTGAAAAGGTTCGAGGACAGGAAACCGAGGAGTGGCGGGATACAAGAGAAGGCACCGGAGGCAGCTACGATGAGGCATCCGTAGCGTGACTGTAAAATGGTCAGTCGAGTGAAGGTGTGAAAATATGGGTGCTGTGACTTACGGTGTAGGAATGGGCGGGGAGAAGAGCGGAGGCCATAAAGCCTGCTGCTCCGATTGTAGCGAATAGGGCGGAGTGGAGTGCTCGCCTGATTTTGGTAAGCAATGTATATGGGGAATTGATAGATGGGCCTTAGGCGTACGCATTGAAATGATCTGCTGAATAGGATACTAGGATAGTGACGACATCTAGGTCGTGTCAATGGGTGATTATAAGGGGTGAAGGAAGGTCTTACATGCGACGGCATAAGGAGGGACAGTCATCAGTTGTGCAGTGAGATCCTTGTATCCGAGACCAGCTGTGATACTCGGCGTAAAGAGCGAAAGACTCGAAAAAGGGGTTGAAATGCCGAAGTATATCTGGTTGTCAGGTCAGGATTTGCTTTTGACCGAGACAAAAGAGCGCTCACAGCATAATGAGCATACAGCCTCCAATCAGTTAACGTCTCCTTTGCTTGCGCCCACGTCAAATCGGCACCATGACCATGTGAACCTTCGGTAGCTAACCGCTTCGTCGCCAATTCCTTCTCCTTCGGGCTCAACCACCTCACCGTCTCCGGATAATCAGGCAAGAAAAAGAAGACAAAAATCGAACTCAGGCAAGAAGGGATGCCTTCAAGAATGAACAGCCATCTCCAAGCCGATAATCCGTGCGTGCCATTCATATGCCCCACTCCATACGCAATGGCACCTCCAAAAGCACCAGCTAGAGTTGCGGAAGCCAGAATGAACGCTACCCGAATCGATCGTTCTTCAGTCCTATACCAAAAGGTAAGGTAGTATACCAATCCCGGGAACAAACCAGCCTCGAAAACTCCAAGTAGAAACCGCACACCAGTGACTGCTGCGAAATTAGTCGTCCCGCCCAGTCCCATAGTCACTGCACCCCACGAGAACATGAGGAATGCAATCCACTTGCTAGGACTGAGTTTCTTGAGAAAGTAATTGGACGGAACTTCAAAGATGGCGTAGGCGATGAGGAAAACCATGAGTGCAATTCTGATTCCTATGAGTCTCCGTCTGCATCCGAGATCTCACTTGAAGGACTTACACATATTGATAGTTACTCATCTTCGTCTCGGTAAGTAAATCATCACGCGTCGATGCGTTAAGCGTTTTCGCATTGCCTACAGCATTGGACGTTAACTTACCATCGCGGGATGAAAATGAAAATATACTGCACGACTTACCAATATTCGAACGATCAAGATAACACAACAAGTAAATCCCCGCCGACAACGGCACGATCCGTAAGTCTTGCTTCCATACCAGCGCTTTGTGTTTGACAGCGGCCTCTTCCGTCGCGACGGTATCCGCTTCGAAGACAGTGCCCTGAAACTGGGTCAGCTAATTCCCCACATTCGCCTCTGTCCAGCTTTCTAGGCATTTTCACCTCCTTGTTCTTCCTGTCGTCCATATCGAACTCCATTTTGGCGCCAAAAGTCAAGGTTTCCCAAGACTTTATGGGGACTCAAGCTTTAAGAGAAAGATGAATGTCAAGAATGGGGTTATGATCGCCCTAGGCCAGGCTGGTTTGACGTGAACCCCAGTCCGTCCCCGGGCTAATGCCGAGGCGGTGTACCTAGCCTAGGTACTATAGCGCGGGGTTTAGAGGGGCAGGTCCACCTGGTCCCGCAGTTTTCCCGAATTATATACCAAATACAGACGCCCTCATATGATCGTGAAAACACGGAGAAAATAAAGGGTATTTTGAGTCGCTACAGATACATTAAATCAATTTCGCCTCCCAGAACTAGTATATAACGCCTCCCTCCCAATTTACCGAACACCGTTCTCATATTGCAATCGAATCCGCATTTTTCAGTGGCTGTATGAGGGCGATAGAAGATTTGAAACTGTGATCTCCTTGTCCTGATGTCGCTACTGAATGGCTGCTATCGGTTGTGCTGTCCATGGGGATGTTGCCATGGCCAAAATCTGGTCTGCGCAACTCCCCAGTTTCCTGGGTCTGCATCAGATCGGTCTGCGACCTCGTCCAGCCGGTCAGCACAGAGTTTGGATCATCAGAATTGTCAAATATCTTCGGAAAGTACTCCTTCGCAAAGGTCCTTAGGCTGGGGAGACATGCGCAGACGATGCCTGTCTGCATCTCAATGATACTAGAATGCGTTCCAGTCAGATATCGGATTGACTCAGAAGGTCCAGGGTCTTCACATACCACCAAATTATGTTTACAAGGAAGTGCCAGGTGGTGTCAGGATCCTTCAGTACCGGCGGAATTGCTGCCATTCTAACAACGCTTACACCAACAACACTGCAAATGTCAGTTCAAATAACCTTGAGGTGCACAGATGAAGACCCACAAAGAACCCGTCATGAGAATTATTGTGACTCCAACCTTTTGCATAGTTGGCAAACGAAGAGGCCACAGCAGCCAAATCGGCAAAAACAAAAGAATCAGGTCTGTAAACACGTTGAGACCTGCCAGAGCTAGAAACCCCTGACCGATACTAACACACGACCCAGGAGCGTCGAAGTCCCAGAGCTTTCTGATAGGTTGGCAGAGGTACAGGAAGGCGAAGGCTCCAGCGAGGCTATAACCGACGACAATGACCATCATAGTATATATAACGGTGCGGAAGTGCCCGTTGGGGAGCGAGAAGCGTAGGTAAAATAGTAGTATTGACACTTTGATGAAAATTGTGGAGAATCCATAGGTTACTGCAGCTGAGATCCCAACCTAGTGGAGTGCACGATCAGTACAAAATTAGACAGGATTTGAATTCACACATGCTTACTTGGTTGAATTTAATATACATGGCGGCAGTGACATCCCATATGTGGTAACCCGAGCCATTCTTAGTCTCTGGTCTTCATTAGCAGATGCCCTACATGTTGCATATAATTTCGTTAACTTACGGACAATCTGGATAATTGAATACCCAACAGCGAATAACTTCCATTTAGGTCAGCGAATATCAACGCCATAAGATGTGATGGTGCTTACCCATGCAAGTGCAATTGAATCTATATGGGTCAGTTTTGGGATATTCAAGTTGGGCGAGTGGAAGGACACGTACAATCGTCGATGTTCAGTTTGCCGATAATATAGCGTTTTGTGTACAGCCGCAACAATAGAAAGACCAGCGCAATCGCAGGACTTACCACAGACGCAATGATGACTTGATACGCTTTCGACTCCGGATTGTCGAAGTTAGGCGTGACTCCAGGAGGTGGTGGCTGCGCACCGATCTTTTCGGGCGAATCCATTGCTGGATGGCCGATGAAGTTGATCACACAGGACGATAATTTGTACGCATTTGTGTCGTCGACGCTGATCTGGGAATTCTCCCCACCGCAAGCAAGCGCAAGCTACTGTATGAGAGAGCCAATGGCCTATTGGTGAGCATGGACGACACGCATATATACTCTAGAAAAGGAGAATGTTCCATCTTCAGATTCTTCATCTGACAGCGCCACGCGGAAGCTGTCACTGGGTTCCGCGTGGGCGCCCAAGCATTCCCCCACAATGCATGGGTGTCCATGGGAAAGACCCGATATTGCGGAATTCATTGGGTGCTGCTGTACCAGTGAGCTCCCAGCACTCCAGGAGACGGGAAAGGTTGGCTGACAATGTGAAGAAAAAGGGGTCCGAGCCACCCGAACATTCCCATTCCCATACGCAATTTGAGAGTCAGCAAGCAGAGATTGCGTCAAAAGAGGACCAGGGAAAGCCCCGAAAGCACGAGAAAATTATTATTCCTACGTAGAACGTCATTTTCTTCTTCTCAGGATGAGAACATGCCGCCGCTTCGACTGGCACCGGGTAGTGGCCGGATTGCCTGCAGTGGTGCCCGTGAACCAGCAATGAGGGCCCTGGCAAGCCACCTCGCACGGCTTTCAGCCTCCGCCACTGCTGGGATGGGATTGGAATTGGGAACCCGGGTAACCAGAGGTGGCTTCAGAATACAACCTCGTTCTCACCGCCGCCTTGGGTGCGGGAATGGGGATTCGGGGCTTCTACTGCTTCTGTCCTTCCCCGCGCCCAGCGGGTAATTGGCAAAATTCCCAAATATCAATCAATCATTGACGGGCCCGTGTCCGTGTCCGTGTTTCTCGCAGCCTCGCTCCTTTCCTTATAAGGGTCGCAAGATCCCCGCTGTGTATTGGGTAAGGTTATCTGCTTCGCATGTCTTAGACAGCCGCTGTTTGATGATCTTGATCTGCGGGAAAGTCTGGACACGGTTCTAGATTCAGTAACGTACGAGCCGGACGGGCCGCTGCAGGATACTGGGTATTCTCCAGATCTTGGTCGAAGATGCGACGCCTTCTTATTCATCTCATCTTGCTTACTACGTTCGGTCCGAACTCAATCCTTTCGGTACTCGGAGCATCAGCGAATGGATATCGACAGAGATTGCGCTCCAGTGCCTTTGCGGTACCTGGAAATGCTTCATATGATTACGTAGGTAGGAGTCACTGTTTATATTGCCTTCCATCTCAAATTCGAGTTATACATTTGCCTATTGGAAGAATGGCACAGAACGAAAGATTGCAAGATACCAGAAAACTCACAGCGTCATCACTTTAGTCGTAGGAGGAGGCACTGCCGGGTTAGCAATTGCGTCTCGGCTCGCGGAATTCGCGTCCGTTGCAGTCATCGAAGCCGGGGGCCTGTACGAGCAAGACAATGGCAATCAGAGCGTGGTTCCCTACTATGGACTGGTCATGCCTGTTCTCGCTCAAACCGAAGTCTATCCTAGACAACCTTTGGTAGATTGGGACCTTGTTTCAGCAACCCAAGTCGAGGCTGGAAATCGGAAAATCCATTATGCACAGGGGAAGACGTTAGGTGGCTCTTCTGCTCTCAATACTATGGCTTACCTTCGTGCTACGCACGGGACGTATCAGCGGTGGGCGGATGTGGTAGGTGATCAGAGCTATACGTTTGAGAATTTGCTGCCGTATTTTGAGAAGTCTTGTCATTTCACCCCGCCGAACCTTGAGAAGCGCAATACACCAGACGCTGTTCCCACCTATGACCCCTCTGTCTTTGACAATAGCAAAGGAGGTCCAGTGCAAGTGTCCTACGGTAACTGGGTTGATCCAACAGTCAATGCACTGTCAAGGGCTCTGCGTGATGCTGATCTGCCTGTGAGCCCGACCGGATTCAGCAGTGGCTTCCTCTCTGGCTATGGAGGATGGCTTTCGTCGACTATCTCCCCCGATGATGCCAAAAGGTCTTCCTCCCAGGCTAGTTATCTGGATCAAGCCATTGAGAAAACTGGACTTATGATCTATACGCGTGCCCAAGCCACGAGAATTCTTTTCGACTCATCGAAAAAAGCAACGGGAGTTTCCGTCTCTACTCAAGGACTGGATTACACCATCTCTGCCAACAAGGAAGTTATTGTCTCAGCGGGTGTCTTTCATTCCCCTCAACTTCTTCTGGTGTCTGGTACGTCAAAGCCACTCTCTTTGGATTCGTATGTTAACGTATCACAGGCATTGGACCCGAGCCCACACTCGCCACTCACGGCATCCCCGTGATCTCGCCCCTTCAAGGAGTAGGACAAAATCTGTGGGATCCAATCTTCTTCAACGTCCTCTTCGGCGTGTCGACCCCTAGCACCGGATCTCTCATCTCCGACCCCTCCTCCCTGAATCAATACCTCACCAACGCCTCCGGACCGTACAGCTCAGCAGGCGGTTACTTCGCCTTCGAGAAACTCCCTCCAGATCTACGCCAAAATGTCTCGGATCAGACTACCACTCTTCCAGCATCCTATCCCGAAGATTGGCCAGAAATCCAACACGTTGTATCCGGCTTCCCAGGTGGTCCGAATTTCACCATTGGCAGCGTTAGCCCAACGCTCATCCTCCCCTCCTCACGCGGCAACGTGACAATCACCAGCCCAAGCATACTCGATCCCCCATCCATAAACCTAAATTGGCTCACCACCGCCTCCGACACCACATTCGCCATCGCCGCCCTAAAACGCGCACGTCAGATCTGGAGTACGACAGCCGCCAAAAGCATACGAATAGGAGAAGAAATTGCTCCCGGGGCGGCAGTGCAGAGTGACGAGGATATCTTGAGCTATGTAAGGAATACGGGCCAGACGACTTGGCATGCGAGTTCAACTTGTAAGATGGGGAAAGAGGGTGATAGGGAGGCGGTTGTTGATGGGAGAGGGAGGGTATTTGGGGTGAAGGGGTTGAGGCTTGTGGATGCGAGTGTGTTTCCGTTTGGGTTGCCGAGTAATCCGCAAGGGACGCTTTATGCGTTGGCGGAGAAGATTGCTGATGGTATTAGGAATGGAAGTTAGATATCCTGTGGATGGGAATTACGCCCGGCGAGGGGAGGGAAGGCGAGTATGTAATGTTTAAGAACAGTTTCTTAAGGGATGAGTAACTCGCAAACTGATGAACTACAAATCAAAGATAGATCTTTGAATGATTATTTTAGAGACTCGAAGTTGTCTTTATTCTCGTAAGCACTAGAGGAGCTGAAATTTCGACTTCCGAGTCTAGGCGTTTTTTTATATTACGAATTTCTCAGCGCGACTCAAATTTGATACCAATTTCACCAAGGGGAATTCAATACAGTAATTCTTTTTTCACCTCCAATGGGTTGTTTCACAAAGCTCCTTCCCATCCTTCCCACGACGGAAAGTTCAACGCGGGGTTGACACTTTTAGTGGGGGCCAAACAGGGGTCTCCTGCATGCCCCTATTCGGGAATAAACTCCGAATAGCAAAATGTGGCTGTACATACGTTGCCTGCTCACCCAGCTGAAGATAGAACGTGACGTTTCTTCATCATTCTGAATATACTAACTGCCCTCATTTCCAATCGTGTACTAAAACCAATCCATTCGTTTTCGGGGACATGTTGAACCTGCATTTACAACACTAAAGCGTCCAGTCTTAACCCCTCAGTTCGACCGCAAGGAACCCCTCCTATCCCAAACTCAATTCCACCCCATAACCCCACAATGTACAACCAAGACTCCCCACTCTCAATCACAGCTTCCGTAGCCGGCATACTCACCCTTCTAACTGCCAGTAAACCATCCCTCCCTCCTCTTTCTGTCTTCCCCCAAGGAAACTAACGCATCCCAGTCCTCGCCGCAACCTACGCGCGCATAACCTACCTCCGTACCGCCTCCACAGAATACTTCCGTGTCAAAGCCTCCCTCTCATGGTACAAAACCGAATCCACATTCCTCCAAGATCTAATCTCCTCTCATCCCCCCTCATCCTCTTCATCATCTTCATCTTCCTCTTCATCTGAATCTACCAAGGGAATGGAATACGAAATGTATAGTTTCGTAATGGAGCAGTTGGGGAAATTAGAAGAGAGGTTATTGGAACTATTGAGTGAAGCGGAGAGAGATGATAGATGGACGCTGGTGCCGAGGGGGAGGATGGAGGTTGCGGTGAAATGGGCGCCGGTGAGGGCGAAGGCGTTGGAGTTGGTTAGGCAGAGGGATGCGTTGGGGACGAGGGTGTTGTTTGCGCAGATGAGCATGCTTAGTTCGTACGTCTTTCATTTCTGCAATTCCTCTCCTCTCCTCTCTATTCTTGAGTTTATATGGAGACTTGATATAGTTCACGTGATGGGTACTGATGAGATGAATAGGAGAATAAGAGATCAGGAATCACGCGCCAGGAAACGGGAAGAGAGGGATAGGGAACGGATGGAGAGGTTGGAGGGTTTGGTTTATACGCAGCATGAGAAGTTGGATAAGTTGGAGGATCTGGTGTATAGGGTTATGCACCGCTCACGAGTCGACGGCGAGAGTCTGAAAGACGAGGAGGATTATCAGGGGCCTACGAGGAGGGGGACTGAGCTTGAGAATCTGGAAATACGACACGAATCCACGGAGCAAGAACGAAAATCTTCAGCTGCGGCGAATGTTTATCCTGTTCCTTCTATATGATTATAGGAATTCATAACCGCCAAATTGCAGAAACGCAATACAGCCGAGCAGACTTCCGCATGCCCATGCTAGGTCCAACTCAATCACCGACCAGATCCACAGACAGCCCAGGGGAGGGGCTTGCTTCAGCACCGCGTAATAGCTATATCTATTCGTGATGTGTATGAGGTAGCTGCCGGCGGAGATACTGGCTACGAAGAAAAATAGTTGCTGTAGGATGCGTGGTATTCGGATGCGTGGGAGGAGGATTGAGGGCGAGGGGTGGGGATGGAGGGAGTAGAAGAGGAAGAGGAAGACTGTAAAAGTACCATTAGTATTTTTCTAACAACAGCATAGAAGGAAGGCAGCGTACCAGGAAAAGCCTGCAAAGACCTCTTGATCAATTTATCCCACTCAATTTCCACGGCATATTGCCGCGCAACCAAAACATCCATACTGAAATGGAGCATTGTGAGACTGAAAGTCCATAATATTGACTCCCCCAGCCTTCCGATGAGGGGTTCCTCATCTGCAGCGGGCTCAGCCTTGTTCTTTCCCTTTCCCTTTCCCTTTCCCACGGCTTGGGGGATGTTTAGCAGGCCGCGCTGCTCTGCCATTTGGAGCAGTGTTTCTTGTGATGGGTCTGGGCCGGAACGATCCGGTTTTTTGAGTGGAATTTTGGCATCTTTTTCTTTGCGATTTCGTGCCATCGTTGTTGTTGATGCTGTGTTGATGTGTTGATGTGCTGAAGCTAGATACTGTAGCCTCGAGGCTGAATGTTGTTCTTTCCGTCCGATCTTTCTCAGGTCGTTCGCGGCGATAATCAGTCAAAATAATTCGGCTTCAACTTCAACACCACGATGCAAATTTGAAGCGCAAATAAGGTTATGATGCGATGCGATGCTCCAGCTCTGAATCCTCCGGCACTGCACTGCAATGCAAGCTGCAGACCCCTGAACTGTCAATTTCCCTAGTCCCGGCATCACGCTGGCCTGCATGCGCCCAGAAAAACCCAATCTCCAATCTCCATCTCCATAAAAAATCGCCAGGTGGCTTCTCCTATCTATCTCCTTATCCTCTCCTCACGCAACTCTCCTATCTCCCCTCCTTTCTTCAACCTCTCGATTCGAATCTACGCAAAACATTCAACATGCAATGGTTCACCATCTTCGCGATTCCAATTGTCGTCATCGTGTGCTGGCTGTACACGGTCACAGTGACGCGCTCGCGTTTCCCGAAACTCAGGAACAAACGCATTTGTCTGCTGATTGCGCATCCGGACGATGAGGCTATGTTTTTTGCGCCGATGGTGCTGGCACTTACAGATCCAGCGTTAGGGAATCATCTTAAGATTCTGTGTTTGAGCAGTGGTACGTTGTTCCTTGAAACTCGGCGCAGTGCGGGGGTTTGTCGACTGGACTGACAGCCTCGCAGGAAATGCAGATGGGCTTGGAGAGACGAGAAAGAAGGAATTGAGCAAGAGTGGAGTGACTCTTGGTTTGCGCAATGAAGACGATGTCTTCGTCGTAGAATCTCCGTAAGTTTTAACCCCTCATTTGCGTGTGCGACGAGGCTGACAGCAAACGCAGCGAGTTTCCAGACTCAATGACGGCTACTTGGGACAAGACGAAAATCGCAAATCTCCTCTCTTCAGCATTCGCGCCGAACCTCTCGAAACCTATGACCAAGAAATCCTCCGATCAACCGACTGCCACAATCGACGTCCTTATTACCTTCGACTCTCAGGGCGTTTCGTCTCATCCGAACCACATCTCCCTCTTCCACGGCGCAAGACAATTCATCCAGGACCTGATTCACAATCGTCCTGGCTGGCAATGTCCAGTTGACCTCTATACCCTCACCTCCATCTCCATACTACGAAAATACACAAGTTTCCTAGACGGGTTTTGGAGTCTGCTGGCAATGGCCTTCAGCCGCAAGCAAATGGGCGATCATCCTTCCCCGCTTCTGTTCCTAAGTGGGCCGCAGGAGGTGAGAACAGCGCAGAAAGCGATGACGACGGCGCATAAGAGCCAGATGAGGTGGTTTCGATGGGGCTGGATTGGATTGAGTCGGTACATGGTTGTAAATGATTTGAAGTTGGAGGTAGTCAAGGACAGATGATGGGAAGGTTTGGGGGAATATGGCATATGGGATAAGGATGGGATATAGGAATTGGAATCATGGGAACTGGCCATGATGGGGACCACCGGCTTTTGTGGTCTGTATATACATAATGTAATACATACGCTTTTACGATATCTCCCCGCAAGTAGGCGGTGGACTGGGTTGCCCTTCAAATTTTATTTCCGTTCGGTCTTCTCGGCAGCCTATGCCATGTTTTTCTCCTGAATATCATTTTCGAGTGAAGTGCAAAGTATTAGTGTTCGGATTTTTTCTCTTGCGGAGAAGCCACATAGATGAATACCTAGGTACTTTCGCCTCCTCAAATTATGTTTCCTGCCCCTTCGTAATCGTAAATCAAGTTAGTAGTCATGTTGCTACTTGTCTTATAATTACCTAGACCTGATCATTCAACAAACCTAAATCTTGTCTTTTGTTGCTGTTGTTGTTATTGTAAACTATGTGGGTAGCCATACCTAGGTACCTATCTACATACCCCAGATGCTAGATCGGCCCGCTTCCCGAAGCGCGGGAACTTCCATTAGCTTTCTTAGCTCCCTCTTTACCCTTCTCTTCTCCAGTCCTTTCAGCGCGAAACACTTATTTTAGGGTTCAGTGACGGGAGCTTTGATCTCAGAACTCTAACCCCACGAATCATGATGGCGTGCCATCGTGGCCTGACCATGACGACGCCTCTTCCGGATCAGTTTCTAGACTGAGTAGAGGATTTTAGATGCCCATGAAGTGTTTTCAGTGGTCTGATATTCAAGATCAGATGAGGGGCCCCGGTATTCTCCCCACAAAGATGGGTTGATTTTGTCACTCGCGTTCAGTACTATTAGGGCTCGGCTCCAATTCTCACATTTCCATGTGTCATACTTCTCTCTTTTAATTCTTCTATATCACCACAAACATGTGTCGTTTCTTCAGAAGATCCAATGCATATTTCATCATTCTCTCTGTGTTTGATTTGAGCAATTCTTGAGGTCAGCTAGCCTCATCGACAACATCATGGCGTGATTATCTCGTGGTATCGCAAGTGCGGGGATGAAAATTCAAGTCCACCGGGTCCCTGGAATGAGCAATACGCCCATGAGACTACCATATTCAGCATTCCTATGCCTGAAAAATGCACCTAGCATTCCATATGCCTCTATATAAGGCCCCTTCAAATCCTCATACCCTTCAATAATAGAGCAGTTTCGTCCAAATCTCGCACCATTTACATCTTCCAATTCGAAAACATGATTGCTCCCCAGCATCTCCCCGTCCCCGCCGGTACAGTCGGCGTCTACGCCTTCGCAGTCTCTACACTCAAAGATAAATCCGAAGTCGACGTATTTTGGACCGAAGGATCCGCCACCTTCAGCCAGAAATTCACCGGACCCAGCGACTCCTACGTCCTCGGCGACCAGCTCTTCGGTCTACCACTCCTCGCAATCAAAGATGGGGCTCTCCCCTCTGAGTTTCTGGTCAGCTTCAATTTCTTCGGTGGGATGACTGGTCAGCCTACTGTTTTGAAACCTGTTACGACGAAAGTTGGACCTGAGGGCGATGCGACGCAGGTTCAGGTCACTGGGTTTTCGGCGGCGGATAAACAGCATCAGTATCCGACTACTTTGACGGTTTTGTTTCAGGGGACGCTGAATATGAGGAATCATTTGAGGATTCCTCAGTAAGGAGTTGATATTGGATATTTCAAAAGGTCTGTGGCATCTCTGGGTGTGTTTCGCGGTAGAACTGACCTGAATAGGGTTCCTTGATTTCTATATCGGGTTCCTTGTCTCAGTCATACGGGTGCTTTATTTGATGACACTGAATGCAATGGTGGTCAAGCAATGAAATATTCTGGGTCTCTTTTGGCGAAACATCCGGATCTTACGCCGTTCTTCACCTTCCTCTTGGGGAATTTAAGACATAACATTTCTCATTTCGAAAACAGAGAATGACATCCTCTGGTGGTGGAAGTTGCAATTTACTCGGCAATAATATTGAGGAAAATCATGCCTTTGCCTTCGAAAAATTGAAAGTGCACTTGCAGTCGCAATTTATCTCCTTTGAAAATCAGCTGCTGTACAAGAAAGTCTCACAGTTAGAGAGGAATATTCCGATCTCTTGTCGTGGTGCTTTCCGTACTTATAAGTCGTGTCGTCCTGATGTCAAACTTTCTGCTTTTCAAATCATGAGCATTCCGGAAACCTTGAAGGGGTTCCCGGGAGATTATCTCATCGTGTCGGCCGACTGAATCCGCAGTGGGATTCCGAACTCGGGTTTGGTGCCAACCCGACCCATGCGGTCGGTAGAGCTTATCAAAGGCTAGAAGTCTTATATCATCATCAAGCTTAAAGCCTAGCTCAGCTGAAGGTTAGGCTTATGGGCTGGTCCGCCGTCCCCACGCCCAACACATGTGCTACTTCGTAACTTTCAACCAATAATACTTTCCCACTCGAAAGCAGAGGGTAAGGATTCCTCCGGCAAGTTTTGTTTGCGATAGTACTCGGCTTTGATGAGGCTCGTGCTTACGCTTCAAGCCTCGTGCTTATCCTCAATAACCGGTCTCGGTCTCGGTATTTCGAACCAGTCAACGACAGACTCAGCCACAAAGGTTCTATTCCCATAAGAACAGCGAGACCAATTTGGAAGCTACATAAAATTTATGGATCTAGCTTTGCCAATGAAGCTCTGGTAAAGCCGCTTTTTTGGAAATTACTGGAGTTTTGGCTATCAGTTATCTCCGCCAAAATGTAGGATCGACCAAGCTGGATTGTCTAATCTTCTAAAAGTTTGAGATGTACAGTTCCATGCGTTCAGACGACAAGTTCTGAAATGCGCTTAGTGTAAGCTCGTATTTACTCCTTTGGGCGTCGATAACAGCGTATTGGGTGATGACATGGCCCAATATGGTAATCCAGCCTAGTCATATTCCGCTGTCATTCGGATGTAAGATCTAAGATTGACTACCCTGAGGCCATCTCGCAAATTTTAAATTTCCACACCAAAAGCATTGTTGATTCTCAGCCCTACGTCTCTATCGTTTTGGGCTGAAGTGAAGAAGAAATCCTGGGATTCCGACCCCACTGTTGTGGCTTCTGTACATAAAGTGCAAATGACGTGGGCACTTCTATGATCACTCGCAATTCATAGCGGCGTAGCAAGTCCACAAGATAGGTAGGTAAGATTGAGAGGAAGGAACGGCCATACTGGGGGTTTGGTCGGATTGAAGATACGAGACGATGTGGCGGACGGTGCCCCATCAACACTTCAGCCAGGTAGGTAAGGTCTTGGCAGAGGAATTCTTACTTTCAATAGTTCAGCTTCATTTCCGGCGCTGTTCAGAAAAATTTCCAAGTAAGCTGTGGCTTTTTGCCCTTCTAAACCTGTAGGGTGACAGCCACGCCCAGGTAGACGGCCGCAGTCCTAGAGGACAGGATCACCGAGCCCTCACGGTCGCAAGAAATATTTCTTGAATATAAAACTAAGAAGTCTGCCACCCATCAATGTTTCTTTGCATCGCAATCAAGTCTCAGCAATAACGGCTACCTACAGCAATACCCCCTATTCCAGTTCCCTCACTTGCATCTTTTTCACATCTTATTTGAGTAACTCTCTCTTCCTCTTCTTAAAATTCTACGTACATCATACTCGATTCAATATGCTTTTCCCAAAGTCCTCACTTATTGCTCCGGCTTTGATGGCTATTGCAGTTACTGCCGCCCCTGGGTCCTATCCTCCATCCAGCGTGGTTACTTCAGCTACAGCTACCACCACCTCAGGGGGCTCTGCATCAACATGCTCAGGATCAGCGCCAAATCCGAGTTTGTTCTCCCAGCTCGTTCTCGCTTCAAGCGCCGCACATCGACTAGGGCTTCTCAAAGACTCCGATTTTATCTTCAACTTCAATGATAGTTGTCGCACAACAGCCGAGGACGGGGTAGGGGCTGGGCTCGGTGGAAAAACTGTTCGTGCAGATCATGCTACGTTCCCAGCTCTATTAGGTCAGGGTGCTTCTGTGACTGTAGGCTTCCTCAAGCCGTGCGGTTTCAACACTCCTCACGTACACCCGCGCGCTGCCGAGCTCAATCTTGTTGTTGAAGGCAAACTTTTTGCTTCCGTCACAGCTGAAAATGGGGTCCGACACATGAATCACACCTTGAATCAATGGGAAATGACCGTATTTCCGGCTGGTGCATTACACACCGAGTTCAACCCAGAATGCTCGCCGGCTGTTTTCGTCGCCGCCTTTGGAAATGAGGATCCCGGTGTGGGGCAGATAGCACAAGAGTATTTCGGTTTGGAGAACGAGATTGTGAAAGGAAGCGCGGGTGGTGAGGTAACAGTTGATGGGAAGGATATCGATACATTCAGGAGCCTTATTCCTGCAAACGTTGCCAAGGGGGTTGACAGCTGCTTAGCCAAGTGTGGAATTAAGAAGAGATGAATTGAGAACCGAATAGACTGGGGGTCATTATGGTGGTTGATTTATTCGCGATAATTTTAATTGATATCTGGAGTAATTGGGTTGTATTCGGGCTAGGCAAGCGGACCTCATGCACAGCGTTTAAGTTAGATTTCAGAGATTTGTCACCAAATACTCAATTTTGAACCTTCACTGGGCACGCCTAGTATCTTTGCAATTTCCCCTGAATCAGATAGACCCCAAGATTATCTCGCGCCAACTGACGGGTTGTTTTTTCGGGCCATAATTTCACCTCTCCGGCTGGTATGAACAAACAGCCTCAGGCACGATTCAGACTTTTGCTTTGCATAACAATGGAATCTGTGAAAGTACCTAGAGTTTTCTGCGTCAAATCGACCATTCATCATCCAATATGATCCTTCATAGATCCTAAGCTTACTACATAGGTTGCATAATAGCAGCACGCGGCAATCTCTCATGTGTCTGCGCAAATGTTGTCAAGAGGATTGATCAAGGTCGTGTTTCTGCCTACAAATTTATTAGTCTTGCAAGGTCTTTTCTTTGGAACATTTGAGCGAAACAAAATGCGAACAACTTTGACCCCACCCACGATCAATTCCAATGCAGCAATACCCATATTCTTGGATCCCGAATCCATTGAGTGCGCAGTTTTGAAAGCGGTCACTTTCTGAGCAGCAGTAGCTAAGGTGAAAGCTTTTGCGAGGCTAGAAGTGGAGAATACCATGACTAGAAGGTGTCTCAGTAGGTAGAAGAAATGGGTACGAATCAAGAGTGGTGGGGGCCAAAAGGTTGTCTTGATATTGAGGGAGCGTAGGGCTCTTTTTACATTGTATATCCTCGCTTAGCTAGCGTATAATAGGCACACGTGACATGTCCTTTTTCTGCAGATGTTGAGTTCCGGATAAGGTTTAAATGAGGCTGGTAAGAAGAAGAAAATAGGAGCGTTTTCTGCGACGAAAGAAATAGCTTTATGCTTTGCAAAGAGGTTTAACTGCTGATACGGTAGTGCACTCGTATCATGCTTATTTTCGAGACGGATGACGGACCGGGCACCGGGCAATATAGGGGCGACTCGCACGAGCAGTAAGCCGATTCGAATTAGCCTCTTCTAGTTGATGGAAAGATATGTCCCGAGTTATCCGTCCTCATTGAACGTAAAATCTTGCCTTCCGCGTCTTCATCCCATTCATCGGTCGCCCTTACCGATGTACAATAAATGCTGAGCTAGGTTGGGCAGGGACAAAAAGGGGTTTAAGCGAATTTAGCGAAAGCAGCGTCCGCCCACCCAAACCTCTCTTGACTTTTAATTCAAAACTAAAGCTTTTATTCATTGATTGCGTACAGTGATGGGTTTAGTTCCCGATTCACAAAGAGGCCGCTCGTGAAATTCAGGAGACGATGTTCAAATCGTATGAGCGCCGCGCTATACGCAATCAATATACAATTTGACTCGCATCCGAAACTTATTGAAACGAGTAGGAGGAGCCTTGCGACGGTTAAATGATGGGCTGAACCTTGAATTATTATTCAAGCATATTATTGAGACGTTCCCATCAGAGAAAACAGGAGCTAAATTCTGCTGAAGAGGCACCAATGCCAAATAAACAATTTTTTGATTGGGACTATAAATCTAGCGAATGTATGAACAACACTTCAGCATACTACATAATACGTTAGTATTGCATATTTCGAGTCCATTGGCATAACAATCGTGGATAACTTGCTTCCAATAACTCCATTCACAGGAATATCAATTGAAGTAGTGTAGCTTGCAGCATCACTCAACAAATATACATAAGCTCCACCTAGTTCTTGAACTTCTGCCAACCTTGGCATCCTTCCGTAGTACTTCAATTGCTGCTCCCAATCCGGCTGCTGGGGAACCCACTGCAACATAACGGAGTCAGTAATTTCCTGTTCAAGAAGGTTTCGGGAGTATTATTCCCTCTTGGGGGAATATATAAAGCAAATCGGAATATAAAATGAAATAGAAAGTGATGGGGGAGTATATGAACAAAGGCCCAGAGTTTCTTACGTAAGTCATTGCTGTGTTCACCAACCCAGGAGATACAGAGTTGACTCGAATTCCGTACTTCGCCCATTCCATCGCCAGCGTGTGTGTCATGTTTCGAACGCCCGCCTTCGACGCGCCATATGACGTTGAGGGAACTCTCTGTATAGCATTGTTAGCAGACATGAGTGACATATGATAACTAATCTAATAACCTTGTTCGGTCCGTATGAAGCCATGGACGCGGTAAATACAACAGCTCCCTTTACCCTTAATTTTATGAAAGTCTTGGCAGCAACTCTAGCACAATAGAAGGATCCAAAAAGCTAAGAATTTGTCAACAATCTGAATACGGACAACATACGCGAGAATCCGTACATTGATTGCGAACAGAGACTCGATCTCCTCAGTTGTAAAATCAAGAGCAGACTTGTGGTTTGTTCGACCCGCGTTACACACAATACCGTGGAGACTGCCAGCTTCAGCGACAATTTTGTCAACCGTGGCTTGTATGCTAGGCTCCTTGGTACAGTCTGCGGCAACAAAAGACAGACGATCGGGAAATTGCTTCGAAATCACTTGGAATTCGTCTCCTGGTTCCGAAATGTCGATGGAATAGACCTTTGTAGCTCCATTCATGAGACAGCATTCTGCAACACCAAGCCCAATTCCGCGATTTGCTCCGGTGACTGTTCAGTAAGATTAGTGATTTACGAAAACCCGTCTGAAGTACGACCATACTTGCTATGATTTTCCCTGCAAGGGTAATTTTAGTCTGAACTTTGGGAGGGGCAACAGTAGCTGGTGCTGGTGCAATAGCAGTCTCGATAGCAGATGGAGTCATGTTGTGAATAAAAGGTGATACGACTGAAGAAAGAAATTCCAAGATTTTAAGACGTTGTGCACACTATGTTCGAGAGAAAGAGCAGCTGCCCTCTTTGCACGCGGAACCCCGCCTATATAGGATCCGCAGACCCCATCCGACTTCTTCCATCAACTCTAGTCAGAATGCAATCGACGTAAAGCCTAGATTGAATATAGTTCTCAATTCACCGAGAACTTTGCCGCAGGGGGGGGGGCAACTTCGGGTCCCGATCCATCT
>Ga0247778_1000687_pt1 | contig 31742 bp, 26 predicted proteins | sample UWRJL049202B5_FD_179939 | JGI IMG/M metagenome (GOLD analysis project Ga0247778, IMG submission 179939) | Plant litter microbial communities from Arlington Agricultural Research Station in Wisconsin, United States - UWRJ-L049-202B-5 | ecosystem: Environmental > Terrestrial > Plant litter >...
ATCGATATTTTTCGCTGCGTAACCTTACCGTAAATTCTTCATTTACGTTGCTATTGTTTCCAAACTTTCAAAGATCTTTTGGCTTTCTTTCGCCACCGTCGTTTTGAACGGAGTGCAAAGGTAAGGGCCTTTATGAAATCATCAAAATCTTTCTGCTAATTTTCTGTAATTTCTTTTCAGAAAAACAGCCTAAACATTTTGAAGAACTTTCCACTTTTTTTGAGCGGACGGCAAAGATACGAGGAGTATTTTTATCACCAAACTTTTTCTTCTGTTTTTAAAAATCTTTTTGACCTTAAAAACGATCTTTAAACTCCTGATCTGTGATTTGCCATCTACAAAGAACTAACCCGTTTTTTAAGCTTCCAATCTTATTCACCTTGCATTCTCCTCTCCTTTTTTCTGCTCGTCTGCCTCTTTCCCAAGTGCTTATTTCAAATTCGGGTTGCAAAGATAAGCAGTTGTAAATCGCTGCCAAATCTTTTTTACCTCTTTTTTCCAACTCAATGCAGCCCATTCCGTGAAACACAGTACCGGCAAGGGTTCTGATGAATAAAAAAATGTGATGCTCCGGGAAGGAAAAAAATGAACCCTTTCAGGACAAGCTCTAGCCCGAGGTCTCGTAGATACTATCAGGAAAGTATACACGAAAAAGAAAAAGCCCGTGACCGGGAGCTGAAAAATCCACCCGCTTGTTATCTCCGCTGAGCAGGATCTCCTCAAATTGAGGGAGGCTGATCTTTCCCCTGCCTACCTGTAACATCGTGCCTACCAATCCCCGCACCATTCCCCTCAGAAAACGGTTGGCCCGGACGCGGTATACCAGGCATCCGTTCTCCTGGGTCCAGCCACTTTCCCCGATCGTACAGAGATAGGTCTTTACCTGGGAATTTCGCTTGGAAAAAGCCATGAAATCGGTATTGGCCGAAACCCTGGCGGCTGCCTGCTGCAGGAGCTCCCGATCCAGAGTATAGGGGAAGAACCAGGCCCGGTCGGCCAGGAAGGGGTCTTTGTCCCTGTATATATAATATCTGTACTCCCGGCCAATGGCATCAAAACGACAATGTGCCGTGGCGTTCACAGGTACGATGCTCTTGATCACAATATCTCCAGGAAGGATTGCATTTATATTGTATAATTTTCTTTCATTTATAATTCCTTCATAATCAAAGTGGAAAAAATTCTGAAGCGCATGTACGCCAGTATCAGTTCGGGATGATCCCGTCAGGTTGATGGGTACACGAAAAAAGACAGCCAGGGCCTTTTCCACCTCTTCCTGGATAGAGCCGGCATTATCCTGGATCTGGAATCCACTGTAATTGACGCCCTTATAGGCTAGTTCCAAAAAATATCTGGGCATTGATCGATGGTTTGTGATAATGGTTCCGAATCCCGGTCTTATTGCTGGCCTGTCATTGCCTTGAATTTGCTGTTGTATACGGGGTCGGCCAGCAAACTGGCCAATTCGCTGAACCGGTCATCCGAGACGAAGGGGTAGGCGGTCTCGAGGAAGCGGTATTTGACGGCATCGGTGGCAAAGACCTCGCTGAGCGCCTTGATCTGTCTCGTGGTGAAACAGCGGGTTCGGAAGATCTTTTTAGCGGTTGTGATCCGGTCCTCGTCCTTTCCTGCCTCCAGCATTTTACCCTTAGTTTATCGACATCATAGTCGGTCGCAAAGTTCCTGCAATCGGAATTGGCGACCACCAGTCTGACCGGAGTCTTTTTTTCTCCTGTCTCTCCGGCTGCCGGCTGGGTCGCGGTTAGCGGGGACCCGGGTGTGTCGGCGACCGTCTGCGGCCCTTTGGTGCTATCGGTCGTTTTCTGGATACCTTCCTTATGTTCTGTCCGGACCTGGGCGATATTTTTGACTGCCGCCGTATCCAGCGGTATAATCACTATGATGGTATCAGCCTTTTTGCCGGTCTCCCGGTCGGCAAAAACACCTCTCCAGTTACGGGTGCCCTTTTTTTCGCTCAGTTTGATGACGGCGCCTGTTCTATGCGGTGGGGGGATGGAGGTAGTGGTATCGACTGAAGACTGAACATGTGCCTTCGCCTCTACTAAGGTTGTGGCCGTATCCAGTGCAATGGGGGTTGTACCCAGGGCGATAATACTCGTATCGGACTGAACAGGTACCGCGGCCGGGCCTGCCGGCCTGGTCAACGCCAAGGTGGGGCTGTCCTTCACCACCTGCTCCAGTGCATAATTATTATACATGACCGCCGTATCGCTGACCACACCGGCCATCAGGCGGGAGAAGGCATCGTCTTTTTTAACGCCTTCGACACCAGGGCGTCCTGCGGTCTCATCCTTTTTATCCGGCATCTTCAATTCCAGGGTACGGGGATTAAACAGCCCCCAGCCTTTATCCCCCAGGTTCTTCAATTGATATTCCAGGTCCTGGTTCCGGATTGAAATGGTATACCGCTGTTCCGGGAAGAGTTTTCCGGGAAATCCGATGGTCATGGTATTGCCTCCTTCCTTTAATTGGGAAAGGATGAGATGCCCCTGGGCGGAGGAGCTAAAAGATTTGTCGCCCCTGAGTACGTAAAATGGTTGATTATTGTCGGACTGTACCAAGATGAAGTAATCTTGTTGGGCATGGCCCTTCCCCGATAATAGCATGTATATGAGTACCCAAGCGATCTTTGACATGATTTTATAAGATGGACCGCTGCAAACCTACATTAATTTGCTAAAATCCCAATAAACTGATTGATTGGTGACCGGCCGGCAGGTCTTTGGATGAACGGCAGATCGTCCCGGGAGATCGGGAAGGGGAAAACATTATCTTTAGCCCCTGAAATTTTTATATATGAATGACCATGATGACCAAACCCCCATCATGGTAAATCCAAGTCAATTAATAAAGTTAACTACTATGCAAGTACGTAAGCACGCGTTTTTTGTATTGACCGGTCTTTTGTCCGCCTGCCTCCTTTGGGCGCAGCAGAGCCCTGAAGAAAAGGATGAGGCCTGGAAGAAAAATTACCGGGCTTCGGCCACGAAGTTCAATGACCTGATCGACACCCGGCTGGATGTAAAGTTCGACTATGCCAAGTCCTATCTGTATGGCAAGGCCTGGATCACGCTGAAACCTCATTTCTATGCTACCGACACCCTCCGGCTGGATGCGAAAGGTATGGATATTCACCAGGTTGCTATTGTCAAGGCCAGCGGCAATGTTCCGCTGAAGTATGAATATGATGGTATGAGCCTGACCATCCACCTGGACAGGGTCTATTCCAATGCGGACAAATATATTATTTACATCGACTACACTTCCAAACCCAACGAGCTGAAGACCCAAGGCAGCGCCGCCATTACGGATGCGAGAGGTCTTTACTTCATCAATCCGAAGGGTGAGGACAAGAACAAGCCTACCCAGATCTGGACCCAGGGCGAGACGGAGGCCAACTCCGCCTGGTTCCCCACGATCGACAAGCCCAACCAGAAGACCACGGAGGATATCACCATGACGGTCCCGGCGAAGTATGTCACTTTATCGAATGGCAAGCTGGTCGGCCAGAAGGTGAATGGGGACGGCACGCGTACCGATCACTGGAAGATGGACCTGCCTCATGCCCCCTACCTCTTTTTTATGGGTGTCGGCGATTATACGATCGTCAAGGACTCCTATAAAGGAAAGGAAGTCAGCTATTATGTAGAAAAGGAATACGGGCCGGTTGCCCGGCAGATCTTTGGCAAGACCCCGGAAATGATCGCCTTCTATTCCCGGATCACGGGGGTCGATTACCCCTGGAACAAGTATTCCCAGATCGTGGGCAGGGATTATGTCAGCGGCGCGATGGAAAATACCACCAGCACCCTGCACGGTGAATCCGCCCAGCAGGATGCCCGGGAGTTGTCCGATGGCAACGGATGGGAGGATGTGATCGCCCATGAGCTGTTCCACCAATGGTTCGGTGATTATGTAACGACGGAAAGCTGGAGCAATATTACCCTGAACGAATCTTTTGCGGATTACAGCGAGACATTGTGGAATGAATACAAATACGGTAAGGACGCCGGAGACGCCATCAATTTTGCCGGGATCCAAAGTTACCTTCAGCAGCCGGACAATGCGGCCAAGGACCTCGTCAGGTTCTATTATGGTGACAAAGAGGACGTTTTCGACCAGGTAAGTTATCCCAAGGGCGGCCGGATCCTGAACATGTTAAGAAACTATGTAGGTGACAGCGCCTTCTTCAAGTCTCTCAACCTTTATCTGAACACCAATAAATTCAAATCTGCCGAGGCGCAGAACCTGCGTCTGGCCTTTGAAGAAGTAACAGGACAAGATCTCAACTGGTACTGGAACCAGTGGTATTACGGCAGCGGACACCCGAAACTCACCATCGATTATGTGTACAACGATGCCGGCAAGACCGTGCAGGTGATCGTCAACCAGACCCAGGAGACCGGTAAGATCTTCCGGCTGCCCATCGCGATCGATGTCTATAATGGCGCCACCAAAGAGCGTCACAATGTGTGGATCGGGCATAAGACGGATACCTTCACCCTCTCCTACAGCAACCGTCCCGACCTGGTCAATGTGGATGGCGATAAGATCCTGTTATGTGAAAAGAAGGATAATAAGACCCTGGATAATTTTATTCACCAGTATAAATATGCCGGTAATTATGTCGACCGCCGGGAGGCCATTAATTTCTGCTCCAAGAGCCTGGATGACCCCAAGGCGCTGGACCTGATGAAGGCGGCATTAAAGGACAGGTTCTATAAGCTGCGGATCTTTACGCTGTCCCGGCTGGATCTGAAAAAAGATGCGGTCAAGTCCGCCATGGAACCTTTGATCGCCGATATCGCTGCGCATGATCCCAACCGTTCGGTGAAGGGGACTGCCATCGAGATTCTCAGCAGTTTCCACAATACCTCCTATAAGTCCCTTTTCACCAGGGCATCTGCCGATTCTTCCTATACCGTTGCCGGGAATGCCCTGGAGGCGCTAGCTGCGATCGATAGCAGCGCTGCGCTGGTGCTGGCAAAAAAATATGTGAAAGAGCCGGCAAAGGGCAAGCTCGTCACTGCTATTTCGGCGATCCTGATCAAGTCTGGCGACGAGAGCAGCGTGGACGTGATCTCGGATAATTTTGAGAAGATGCCCCTGAGCCAGGAGAAATTCATGTTTGTGATGCCATATATCGATCTTCTTTCCAAAGTGAAAAATACCGCCCAGGTAAAGAGAGGTGTGGATCTGGTCGTAAAGGTGCGGGAGGGTATCCCCCAGGCCTATCATGGTCAGACCGATCCTGTGATCAACAAGGCGCTGAGCACCATGGCCGATAAGAAGGCGGCTGCGGGGCTGCAGGAGCAAGCGGACTATATCAAAACAAAACTGGGTCAGAAAGGTTTCTGATAAAAGATCGGGCCGCAATGCCGGCCCAAATGAAAAAGAGGCTGTCTCAAATAATGAGACAGCCTCTTTTTTTTTATTTCATATCTTCTACCAGCTGCCGCCGGCGCCTCCGCCACCACCGCTGCCGCCTCCGAAACCTCCAAATCCTCCTCCGCCACCGCCGCCGCCGCCGGACCAGCCTCCCCCTCCTCTCCCACTGCCGCCGATCATGGATCCCAGGATAAAAGGCAGGACTCCAGACCCTCCGAAGAGGCCGCCGCCTCCTCCTCTTCCTCCTCCGCCACCGCGACCGATGATAAAGAAGAGGACGATGATCCCGATCACGATCAACCCAATGAGGTTACCGCCTTTGCCCCGGCCCTTTTTCCCTCTTTGTCCATAGCCTTCGGGCGCCTTGTATTCTCCGGCCGCCGCCTTGATAATCGCATCCGAGGCGTGATCGAATCCACGGTAATAGTTGTCCCCGTCTGTGCCTTTGAAATTGGGAACGATCTCGTTGTCGATGATCGATCGGGCTGTGATATCCGGCACGGATCCTTCCATCCCGTAGCCGGTTGCAATGTATACTTTATGCTCTTTTATGGCGGCCAGGATGAGAACCCCGTTATTGGTCTTTTTATTTCCTATCCCCCAGTCCCGGAGTATTTTCAGCGCAACATCCCCGATCTCGTCATCTCCAAGGGTCTGGATGGTCACGATCGCGATCTGTACGGATGTGCTGTTGTCATAGGCTGTCAACTTGTTCTCCAGCGTTGAGACCTGGTCGGCCGTCATCACATGGGCGAAGTCATTGACCAGGCGGGGCGGATCGGGTTTTGCGGGTATTTGCTGGGCCATCCCCGATATCCCTGCCAGCAGCAGGAACAAGGGAAATAATATCGTGAGGATCTTCTTCATTTCTCGCATTCGCTTGGTTTATTGCATCTATTTCCCAAATACGATGTCATCGGGCAATTCATTGCTGTCGGTGTCTTTGTCGTAAGGGAAGTGCAGGCGCAGGGCTTCCCCGATGGCTGTCACTACCTGTGCGATCCCTTCGCCATAGCTGGACCTGTTAAAATGGGACAAGATAATGCCGACCTCCCTGTTCCAGAATTCATTGCCCACTTTTTCATGGATGCCGTGGTCCCCGAACAGCGCGAGCTGCCGGTCTTTTGTGGCGACATAGACCAGCACGCCATTGCGGGCGGCGGTCTTTTCCATTTTTAATCCCAGAAAGACCTCGGCCGCCCGATCCAGGGGATCCACGTAGCGGCAACGGCTCTCGACGAAGACCCGGATCTCACCGCTGGTCTGTTGCTCGGCGGCCTTGATGGCAGCGACGATCTGCTGCTGTTCGGCCGCTGCAAAAAACGCTGGCTTTCGCAAAAAAGGGATATTCAATGCGGTTTTTTTTTATGTGTCCAAAAGAGGCTGCCGGCGATTGCCGGCAGCCTGGGAATGCATTTATTATTTAATATTAAATTGGATATCAGGCGCGTTCTCGCTGCCGGGATCCGATTTGTAGTAGGGTTTCTCGTGGTAGCCGAAGATCCCCGCAAAGATATTGTTGGGGAAGGTCTTTACTTTCAGGTTGTAGGTATTTACCGTGGCGTTGAAATCCCTGCGTGCTACGTTGATGCGATTCTCAGTGCCTTCGATATTGGTCTGAAAGTCTTTGAACTGCTGGGTTGTCTTCAGGTCTGGATAGGCCTCTGCGACGGCCATCAGGCGGCTGAAGGAGCCCTGCAGCTGACCCTGGGCCTGCTGGTAGCGTGCCAGGGACGCGGAATCATTGATATCCACGGTGACGCTGGTGGCTTTTGAACGGGCCGTTATCACTTCTTTCAAGGTTGATTTTTCGAAATTTGCTGATCCTTCGATGACTTTGATCACGCTGTTGTAGAGATCGTTACGGCGCTGGTAATTGGTCTCGACATTGCTCCAGGAATTCTTAACCCCCTGGTCTGCCTGTACCAATCCATTGTAACTGTTGCAGCCGCAACCGCCCAGTAACAGGATAAAGATCACAACAACTATCAAGGTCAGATTCTTAGTGCTCATTTTTTTTTGTTTTTAGGTTAACAGGGCCAAAATTACTGTTTTATCGTTTGCGGGGGGCTATTTTTAGGCAGGCACCCGGGTATTGTCATTTGATCCGGGCAAATCCGTCGGCGAGCTGACCGATCCTGCCGGTGGATAGTCTGCGGCCTCCGGCGGCGATGACGATCCGGTATCGGAAGGTAACCGACTGTCCCTTTGCCATATGAAATTTAAGACTTTCTTTTCCATTGCTGAAGATCTTCTGTCCCAGGGGATTGGCAGCAAACAATCCATATCCTCGGGCGTGCCAGTAGGTCGGGTAGCCTGGATTGGCCGGATGGTCGATCATTATAACACTGAGGGTGTCCGTTTGTTTGCGGCCATAGATCATGCACCATGTGGCCCTGGTTCCCCAGGCGCTATCACCCTGTTTGCCTTCGGATGTAATATAATTACCATTGATATCGGGGGTGTTCCCTGCTGCCACCTTTGTGATGTTTCCCTTATCGTCCACAAACTCTCCCGGCACGTTAGAAGGGATCTGCAGTTCTTTTGTCAGGCGCAGGCCCAGGACCCCGTCTTTGGCATCGGGAAGGTCTACATCCACGACGGCGGTGAGGGTGGTGGTACGGTCGATCAATCTTTCCTCCTTCCTGGCGCTGAAGGTGAAGGTGGTCGCCTCTTTGATCAGGGTATTGCGCTGCTGATCGGTCCATGCGGCCTTGTATTGGATCGACCCGTTGTTAGCTTCCCCTGGCAGGGCGGTGTTGCCGATACTCATACTAATGTTCGTATTGCCGACAACAATACTATTGGGATCTGTCCTGATCCAGCCATAGGAATGCTTCTTTTCCACGGGGATGGCGAAGGAGTTATTCCAGAAATCCAGGCCGTTGACATTCTCATAGTTGAACCAGAGTCCCAGATGGTGGGGATGGTCGACGGGTTCTCCCGGGCGGGGGCTCAGGGGGAAGCCGCGGGTGATCAACTGGTTGTCCGGTGCATAGATGGGATAGAGGACCGGTTTCTCCAGGCTGTCGGGATAGAGGAATTCAGTGAAAGGCTGGCCCCCTGCCCTCACCGTTACTTTATGGTGGTCTGGGTCCGTGGTCAGCTCGATCTTTTGTGAGCCCAATTCTTCCTGTGCTTGAGCCTGCAGGATGCCAGGGAGGAGGATGAAGGCCAGCGGGAGGTATCGGGAAAAATGAGTGGTCATTATCGACATAAACAAGCAATTTTTAATGACAGGATGTCCTAAATTAGTAAATTTATCTTGTTGCCGGCAGTTAAAAAACGTCTTCGGCTACCCGTAGGAGACAGATTTTTGTCAGCGATTGCCTGATCCATTTATAAAATTTAATTCAATATGAGCACGACCCGCAGAGATTTTATCCGCAAGTCTTCCATGGCCGGTGTAGCCGGTTATATGGGAACCTTAGGCCTCAGCGCCGCTAGTTATCGTAATATCATCGGCGCCAACGACCGTGTCCGGGTTGGGGTTGTCGGTTTCTCAGACCGTCACCGCAACGACCATATCCCGGCTTTTCTGAAGTCCAGCAAGGAGCTGAACTTTGACATTATCGCCGTCTCGGACATCTGGAAAAGACGAAGAGAGGAGGGTAAGGATTTCTTATCGCAGAAGTTTGGCCATGCGGTCCAGGCCTGCGCCAATAACGACGAACTGTATGCGATTAAGGAAATTGACGCGGTGATCATCAGTACGGCCGATTTTCAACATGCCTGGCATACGGTGGAAGCCGTAAAGGCCGGCAGGGATACGTATACGGAAAAGCCCCTGGCCGAGACCATGGAGGATAACCGGGCGGTGCTGAAGGCCGTGAAGGATTCGGGTAAGATCGTGCAGATCGGATCTCAACGACGGAGCGGCGCCAATTATATGGCGGCGGCTGAATTCATCCAGCAGGGGAAATTCGGCCCCATCGTCATGGTAGAGCTGACCTGGAATGTGAACCAGCCGGGGCGCTGGCGCAGACCGGGCCTGGTGCCGTTATTGAAAGAAGAGGATACGGATTGGCGGCGATTCCTGATCAACCGGCCCTATGAGCCTTTCGATGCCCGGAAGCACCTGGAATTCCGTCTGTTCTGGCCTTATTCTTCCGGGATCCCCGGACAGTGGATGAGCCACCAGATCGATACGGTCCATTGGTTCTCGGGGCTGGCGCATCCGCGCAGCGTCTCTGCCAATGGGGGCATTTATGCCTGGAAGGATGGCCGTAAAAATGCTGACACACTGACGGCTGTATTTGATTATGGTCCTTTGAACGATCCGTCCACGGGTTTCCAGGTCACCTTTTGCTCCCGGCAGACGAATTCCGCCGGCGAGACCAAAGAGATCTATTATTCCAACGGCGGGACGCTGAACCTGGATACCAACAAAATAACGCCCACCGGTGGTCTCACAGATAAATATGCCAGCGCCATGGGTATGAATGCCAATCTCCTGCCCGAACTTTCGCTAAAAGAGTTGGGTGAGAAGATCTCCACCGATGCCAGCACCGGGGCGGATCCGCTTACGGCATCCCATATGCGGAATTGGATGGAATGCGTGCGGAGCCGAAAAACGCCTAATGCCCCTATCGAAGCCGGGTATAATCATGCCATTGCGGTGATCATGGCCAATGCGGCCTATCGCACGGGTGAAAGGGTGACCTTTGATGAGAAGACGCAGGAGGTAATGGCCGGCGGGAAGGTTTTTAAATATTGAGCTGACGGGGTTCGCTCACCCGGAAGGCGGGTGGACCTTTTAATGTATACTTATGAAGGCATTGGTATTGACGGGCAAGAACGAAAAAATGGTTGTACAGGAAAGGGCCGACCTGGTTGCGGGAGAAGGAGAAGTGATCGTTGCCGTCCGGGCCGCGGCCTTGAATCACCGGGACCTGTGGATCCAGCAAGGGCAGTATGCAGGGTTACGGTATCCTATCATCCCCGGTGCGGACGGAGCTGGGATCGTGCATTCCGGAGACGACGCCTGGATGGGAAAGGAGGTGATCATCAATCCTTCGATCAACTGGGGCTCCGCCCCGACACACCAGGATCCGCGTGATTTTAAGATCCTGGGATTACCGGACGACGGGACCTTTGCTGAATTTGTCAAGGTGCCATCGAGTGCTCTTTTTGAAAAACCCCCTCATCTTTCCTTTAAAGAGGCCGCGGCCATACCTTTGGCGGGTCTGACCGCCTACCGGGCCCTGTTCACGCGGGCCGGTCTGCAGTCCGGTGAAACGGTGCTGATCACGGGCATTGGCGGCGGGGTCGCTCTTTTTGCGCTGCGCTATGCGCTTGCGGCGGGCGCCAGGGTCTTTGTCACTTCGGGTGATGATGAGAAGATCGCCAAGGCGGTGGCGCTGGGCGCTCATGGCGGGGTGAATTATAAAAGAAGTGACTGGGGGAGGGCCCTGCAGGAAATGACCGGCGGTCCGGATGTTATCGTTGACGGCGCCGCCGGGGATGGAATGGATGAGCTATTGAACCTGGCCCGTCCCGGCGGGAGGCTGGTATTTTATGGGGCTACGAGGGGAAATCCCTCCAGCCTGACGGCCCGTCGGATCTTCTGGAAACAGCTGACGATATTTGGATCGACGATGGGAAGTCCGGACAATTTTCTTGCCATGACGGATTTTGTCAACCGGCACAGGATCTGCCCGGTGGTGGACAGGGTCTTTCCTTTTGAAGAAGGGGATGCGGCCCTGCGTCATATGGAGGATGCCCGGCAATTCGGGAAGATCGTCATTAAGATCAGCGAATAAGAGCGATCTGACAGTTCCGTGCGCTCACCAGCTGGACCGGATCGTACACCCGGACCGGGCACTGCCAATCCCTATTCCTTAATGGCGGCAATTCCAGGCAATACCTTCCCTTCAAAATATTCCAGGAGTGCTCCTCCGCCAGTAGAGACATAGCTCACTTTATCGGCATAACCGAATTGGTTGACGGCTGCCACGGAGTCGCCGCCGCCTACCAGTGAAAAGGCGCCTTTTTGGGTAGCTTCTGCCACCGCCTTGGCGATCGCCCTGGTACCATGCTGGAATTTCTGCATCTCAAATACACCCATGGGGCCGTTCCAAAGAATGGTCTTGGAAGAATGGATAACATTGGTGAACTGTTCGCAGGCATTTTCGCCGATGTCCAGTCCCATCCAGCCATCGGGGATCGCATTGCTCGGCGATGTGGAATCGTTCGCATTGGCGTCGAACTTATCGGCGATGGTAGAGTCGGAAGGGAGGTGGATGCATACACCCTTTGCCTCTGCCTTTTTCAGGAGTTCGGCCGCGGTCTCCAGGCGATCGTCCTCGCAGAGGGAGTTGCCAATCTTGCCGCCTATGGCTTTCAGGAAGGTGTAAGCCATTCCTCCGCCGATGATGATGTCGGTGGCCCGTTCCAGGAGATTTTCTATGATGAGGATCTTGTCGGAGACCTTGGCTCCGCCGATGATGGCGCAGAAAGGCTTTTTCGACTCGTGCATTACTTTTTCGGCGCTGTTGACCTCGGATTCCATCAGCAATCCGAACATCCTTTTCTCTTTTGAAAAGAAGTCCGCGATGACGGCGGTAGAGGCATGCGCCCGGTGAGCAGTGCCAAAGGCGTCATTCACATAGACGTCGCCCAGTTTTGCCAGCTTCTCTGCAAATCCCTTGTCGCCTTTTTCCTCTTCTTTGTAGAAGCGGAGATTCTCCAGCAGCAATACTTCACCGGGTCTCAGCATACCCGCGGTCGTATAGGCCTGTTCGCCGATACAATCGTTGGCAAACAGGACGGTGGCGCCCAGCAGTTGCTGTAAGTGAGGAACGAGGTGTTTGAGGGAGTATTTATCCGTGGGTCCGTCCTTGGGTCGTCCCAAGTGGCTCATCAGGATGACGCTGCCGCCGTCGGCCAGGATCTTTTTGATGGTTGGGATGGAGGCCCGCATGCGGTTGTCGTCGGTGATTTCAAATTTATCGTTCAGGGGAACATTGAAATCAACCCGGATCAGGGCTTTTTCATTTGCAAAGTTGTGCTGGCTGAATCGGCTCATAATATTCGTTAGAAAGGCGTGATCCTCCGCCTTGTGGGGAAGATCACGCCTGTTGATCAATCTTATTTGGAAATCAGTTTGGCAAAATAATGCAGGCTGCGGACCAGTTGGCTGACATAGCTCATTTCGTTGTCATACCAGCTGACGGTCTTTACCAGTTGGTGGTCGCCGCCGCTGATGACGCGGGTCTGGGTAGCGTCGAAAAGGGAGCCGTACCTGATGCCGATGATATCGCTGCTGACGATCTCGTCTTCGGTGTAGCCGAAGCTTTCGTTGGTGGCGGCCTTCATGGCTGCGTTCACTTCTTCCAGGGTCACTTTCTTATTCAGGACGGTCACCAGTTCGGTGAGGGAGCCGGTGAGGGTTGGTACACGTTGAGCGCCTCCGTCCAGTTTACCTTTCAGCTGTGGGAGTACCAGGCCGATGGCCTTGGCTGCGCCAGTGCTGTTGGGGACGATGTTGGCGGCTGCGGCCCTTGCGCGACGCAGATCGCCTTTGGGGTGTGGGGCATCCTGGGTATTCTGATCGTTGGTGTAGGCGTGGATGGTGGTCATGAGTCCCGTTACGATGCCGAATTTGGCGTCGAGTACCTGTGCCATGGGCGCCAGGCAGTTGGTCGTGCACGAGGCGCAGCTGATGACGGTTTCCGTGCCGTCCAGGATATTATGGTTCACGTTGAAAACGATGGTCTTCAGATCGCCGGTTGCAGGGGCGGAGATAACGACTCTTTTTGCGCCGGCGGTAAGGTGGGCTTCGGCCTTGTCCTTATCGGTGAAGAATCCCGTGCATTCGAGGACAACATCTACGTCGTGCTGTTTCCAGGGAATTTCGGCCGGGCTCTTTTGAGCATATATCTTTACTTCTTTGCCATTAACGACGATGGAGTTCTCAGTAGCCTTTATATCCTGTTCGAAGCGGCCCTGTGCGCTGTCATACTTCAACAGATGTGCTAATACTTTGGGACTGGTCAAGTCATTGATCGCCACTACTTCAATCCCCTCCAAACCGTGAATCTGGCGGTAGGCCAAGCGCCCGATCCGGCCAAAACCATTAATAGCAACTTTAACTGTGCTCATAATTAACAATTTGAATTTTAAAATTAAGGTAGCGAAGTTACATTATTGGGGGGTTACGATGATGTAAATTTTTGGGTATCAATTTTAAAGAACGTCTAATTTTCTTAGGGCCAGCGGGTTGTTTGGTCCAGAGCCAGGTTGGAGGCAATTAAATGGAGGGGAACGTGAATTTGGCTGTGAAAAGATGATTTTCAAGGAAGATCGTAAAATATTTGGCAGTTTTTCTTCTTGCCTATATCTTTGCACTCCTTTAACGGAAAACCCTCCGCTAAGGCAACCGAGAATAACGCCGCGTTGGTCAATCGGTTAAGACGCCTCCCTTTCACGGAGGAATGAGGGGTTCGACTCCCCTACGCGGTACAAAGATTTGTTAGCAAACCCCAATTCCAAAATTGGGGTTTTTTCTTTCTATGAATCAATTAGTGCTCTGATCCGAAATTACGACAGTTATCGTTTGCAGATTGCCGGCTTCCTCTTTCCCCTTATGACAACAATGGAAACCCCGATACAATGCTACGCCGGCTATAATACGCTGGCGCCAGCGGAGATACTCTCCTACGCGGTACAAAATAACCAAAGCCACGAAGACAATTCATGGCTTTGGCGTTCCTTTCGTGTGATCCTTCATTCTCTATATTCCAGGATGTCCCCTGGCTGGCAATCAAGAACTTTACAAATTGATTCAAGAGTATCAAACCTTACGCCTTTCGCCTTCCCGGTTTTCAGAATTGATAAATTTACTGTCGTAAGTCCCACCCTTTGAGAAAGTTCGTTAAGTGACATCTTTCGTTTAGCCATCATGACATCCAAATTGATTATGATAGACATATTTATACGAACGCCTCATTTTCATTTTTGAAAACCAATGCCTTTGTCACAAACTGCTTTATTGCCCATAAAATGATCGCGAACAGAAAATACATTGTTTGCGGCTCCCTTAAAATCAAAAGCGTCGTGAATGACCGAAATAACCCGTTTGTAATGGCACCTACAGATATCCATTGATTGAAATGCACTTCGTAAAAATTATTACCTATAGTTTGAATGGCACCTAATATAGCAAGTCCAATACAAGAAAGAATAACCCCATCAAACACCCTCAGACTCTCACTATCGAAAAAACCCGTCTTTTTATACTTGTTAAACAGTCTGATCAGCAGCACCCCGACGATTACTAAAATAATATTATTACAGATCTGTGTAGTAAACCAAAGAAGAGGCACTTTCCCAGGGGGGACCACATTGGCGACTTGCCTGTTCAAAAACGGAACAAACCATCGTATATAATATACCAAGGCTTCCGTTGAAAAAAAGATTGCTGCCCATAAAGCCATTTTAATGAGGCTTATAAAAGAAATTTGCCTTTTGCTCATTTGTTTTTATTTTATATAAAGATATAATAATTAAATTAAAAGAACAATTATTTATCGTTTTATTTTAAATTAAATATTCGTCGCTCTCTTTTTTACACCCTTTATGGCTGCACCCAGGCATTTCATCGCTTCATTGAGGAATGGTACAGCGGTGACCTAATTGTCCTTCAAAATTCTTATAGCAGGACTTAGTGAAACTCTGACGATCTGATAAATAACCGAACCAAAAGCCATCACCATCGCCGACAAAGCAGTAGCGACGAATATCCACCAGTCCATGATGATAGGTCCGCATGCATTCTTTCGGCATCTTCCGGGACGCGGGAGAAACGTGCTATCCCATCGTCTGGAGCAACACCTATTGGCAATTTTCCATCACCAGCGTAGACTCCACCCTACCCGAAGGCCAATACCGCTTTACCGCAGACAACAAACTCGTCCACGGTGTCCTTGGCTATAACTACTGGACACCGACAGTCGAATTCTCCGGCGCCTCGAGCCCCACCAGCGACTCCATCATTCATATCATCATTCCCCTCTCGCAGTCCGTACTCTAAACTTCAAACACACCCGATAATCAAACCTGTCAACACAAAACATGCCGACTCAAACGTCGCAAAACAGACTTTCTAATTCGGAGCCATCCATTTAAGAAACCAGTGGAGCGACCGTTCTGCGACATCCTTCATGAATTGCGGATCAGAAAAATTATGATTTTGGCCTGGATACATGACAAGTTGTACCGGAACATGTAAACAACTCAAAGCCCGATATAATTCCTTGGCCTGTCCAACTGGCACAGAAGCGTCTTCAACGCCATGCACGATGAGTGTGGGCGTTTTGATGCGATTCGCATGGAAGATCGTCGACATTTTCATGTACAATTCCGGAACCTCCCAAGGCGCGCCTTTATAATATGAAAGTGTCAGGTCCGGATGTCGTTGCGTGCCAAATTCAGCGGCTGCATCAACCGTTGCGGCTCCAAGCACAGCGGCTTTAAAGAGATTTGTATCTTTGATAGCTGCCCCGCTTTCTTCACCGCCCGCGCTCCATCCCATAATTCCAATTTTATTGCTATCTGCGATTCCTATTTTTATCAAAAAACCGACTCCAGCCAAGACGTCCCGAACTTCAGTCTCAGGACTGTTGCCGACGTTTGCCTTCATAAATTCCTGGCCATAACCGCCACTACCGCGCGGGTTGGGCATAAAGACAAGATATCCGGCACTAACAAAAATGTGCGGAGGAAATGGTTCGATTTGTGCCAGGTCCGGTGAATTGACTTGAGGAGAAAAGGCCCATCCAAAACCAGATGAAGGTCCGCCGTGCAGGTAAGCAAGCAGTGCATGTGGCTTTTTACCGTCATAACGCTCCGGCTCAAACAGAATCCCCTCAAGTTCCTGCCCGTCCGGAGCTCGCCAATGCACGTCTTTATATCGTTGTTGGAAATCATTTTGATTTGGCTTAAACAAAACTCGTTTTTGATGGAATGCGCTATCGGCCACCATTATTTTCCATGGCTCCAAAGGATTTGAGGTGAGATAAGTTACTTTGTTACCGTGAGCCTGGAAACTGAATGAAAAGTCAACTTCCTGTTCCGCACTAAAAGTCTCAAGAACATTGCCTGACAAATCGAATTTATATAGCGTTCTCGTCAACCTATCGGGAACCGAAAAATAAATTGCGCTCCCAGAATTATTCCATTGCTGGAATGGAGTGGCAACCGGTATAATACGTTCGTGAATTTTACTACTAATATTCACTGGTACACCGCCTTCGGCACTGACGATGCACAAATAAGTGCTGCCCAAATAGTCTTCATGATTGTCATGGGACAGAAAAGCGATCCGTTGACCATCAGGTGACCAACTTGGATTTACATCCATTCCGGGTCTTTCAACAAGTGTCCTGATCTTCCCTGTTCGAACACTAAGAACAGACAAATCGCTATTAAAGGCCAGATCATGCGGTGTCGCAGATGGTCGATGGGAAAACACCAGCTGCTCTCCGTTGGGCGACCAATCGATATAGTCAATATTTTCCGGGAATGGGATCTTTTCAAATTTTGATAAGCCGGATATTTCTGAAACCCAAATTTGAGCTGGCTGTAAAGATTCCCCTCCGAATACGAGTCTCTCAGTAGAACGTTGTTGCGGTTCACGTGCTACAATAGCAATGCGGCCGATATTTGATATTTTATAGCTTAAAACGTCTAAATTGCCGGGGCTTAAACTAACGACTTTTTTCTCCCGCAACCCCATCCGCACAAGTCGTTTTCCGGTCCTGGAATCTTCCAAAAAATATACGAATCGGTCGGATTTGCTCCAGCTTAAATGATCGAGATAACCATCCTTTTTCAATAAGACCTGTGCCTGGGAACTCGCAATATCAATTAATGCAAGTGTCGCCTGATGAACGTTCTTATCTATATCCAGATTTTCAATAAGACAAAAGACTGCGTTGCCCCTGTTGGATATGACTTGTTCGGTAACCGATCGCAGACGGTAAAAACTATCAGATGAAGGCGCGGATGGTTTATGGTTCTGCCCTTTCGTTAAGAGACTACACACAATGAGCACCACGAAAACAATGATATGAGTCGACTTGATCATAACTGAAAATGATAGAATGTCAATTTAATCCTTTTTAGGCTAAAAAGCTGCTATGCGTGCATTTACGTCGGTATTCTTCTATCGAAATGACTCTCTGTTTGTGCAATTTGTTTCAATCTTTTATCAATGCGTTTCAACCACCTCCAAAATATCCCTCCCAGGCGCCGGACAACCTTCCCGGTATCATAATATTCATATATTCATGGAATAATGACTAACCTAACCCGACTAATTATTCGCGTGCCTTATGAACAATAACAACCTTGCTACAAAACCCCATTACCCTATTTTAGATGCCTTGCGCGGGGTAGCCGCCATCATTGTCGTCGCCTTCCATCTTTGTGAGCCGCTGGCAACCAGCCACCTTACTCAGCTGGTGAACCACGGCTATCTTGCGGTCGACTTCTTTTTCCTGCTGTCGGGTTTTGTCATTGGGTACGCCTATGATGACAGATGGAACAAGCTTACCATCGGTGGCTTTTTTAGACGCCGTATAGAACGGCTCCAGCCTCTCGTCATCCTGGGCATGACGCTGGGTGCTATTGGATTTTATTTCACCGACTCCACGCTGTGGCCGCTGATCCACACTATACCGGTGTGCAAACTGCTTCTGGTGATGCTCATCGGGTATACCGTGCTGCCCATACCTTTATCCATGGACATCCGCGGCTGGCAGGAAATGCATCCGCTGAACAGTGTAGGATGGTCGCTGTTCTTTGAATACATCGCAAATATCCTCTACGCCGTCTGGGTCAGGAAATTCTCAAAATTGGCATTATCTGTGCTCGTGGCCATCGCAGCCATCGTCTTATTCCATTTCGCCATAACCAATGCTAATGGAGATGTTACGGGCGGCTGGACCTTCAATTTCGAACAGGTTCGGGTGGGGCTGACCCGGACTATCTATCCCTTTTTCGCCGGCCTTCTGTTATCGCGGGTGGCAAAGCCTGCTAACTTAAGGAATGCCTTTCTTTGGTGCAGTATATTGATCACGGTGCTTCTGTTCATGCCCCGTATCGGCGGTACCACTCACCTCTGGCTAAATGGTTTATACGAAGCAATATGCATCGTCTTCTTATTTCCCGCCATCGTATATATGGGCGCAAGCGGCAAAGTTCATGATGCTGTCGAAAATAAGGTATGCAAGTTCCTTGGTGACATCTCTTATCCTATATACATGGTTCACTATCCGCTGGTTTACTTCTATGTCGCCTGGGTAAGCAATCATAAAGGCATAACAATTGCGGAAGCCTGGCCTTATGCGTTGCTTACATTTTCCGGCGCGATCATATTAGCTTATTTAAGTTTGAAGCTATACGATGAGCCGGCCCGGGCATGGCTTGGGAAGAAATTGAAATAATTGAAATTTTCGGCCGGAGAGAATCAGCGGCAATTTATTTGTTAGACCTATGAGCCTCGTCAAATTGCGTATCCGGCCTCTTTTTCTGGTGAAAACTGAATAATCCTGTAGTCGATCAATTCAGCAGCTCGTCGATTGATAGATGAACTCCTCTACTGTCTTTTGTCCATCAGATTCAAGAAAGACGATCTGGGGCCAGGGATCCATAGTGAGCATGCGCGGGTTGTGCGGATCCACTACCGTTATCAATTGGCCGTCCATCGGGGACCACTGGGCGGTTCTGACAAAATACAAGTCCTAAAATACATGTCCGCTCTGATAGACCTTTCCGCTCTTTGTCACGACACAGGGTATGGAATAAGACCATCCATCATTATCTTCCAGCACGATACTCCAAACCACGGAGTGCTTAATCCTATCGGTGGCATATAGCCGATCAGCATTGTAGTATACCATATTGTTGACCGGCGTAAAGCCGTCTAGAACATAACCCTGGATGTTCATGGGCAGCCCAGACAAATCCTGACCATTGAAAGGATTGTATTCGCGTATGCCAAGATATTGCAACAGGTATAACGACGAATCGATTATATAGGGAGAAATGCCAAGATTGTACGGGCCACTCCCCCCTAATATGAAATTGACATTAAAGTTGTATTTGAACGCCCCGGATGCAGTATCCAGCACCTCGATCAGATCGCCTGCAGTAGAATTATTCTGAATGACAAATACATTACCCAAGCCGACATTTATCGAGTGAGCTCTATAAGCCTCAATAGATTGTTTACTCTTTCTTTGCCAGACCAAAGTGCCGCTATAGCGGTTAAATGCCTCTACAATACCCATATCCTCAGCCAGGATCACCTTATCTCCGGTAAATGTTGGCAAGAGATTGGTTCTATGCTCTATTCGCCAGATCTCCTCACCCGTGACCGGATCGATGTTGTACGTCGCATACCCAGAAGACACATAAAATAAGGCACCCCTATCCATTGTTATATAACCTCCCGCATATCCCGTCATAACATCGTTATACCCACTCGGCCGAAATACCCATCGTTGAGCGCCGCTCTTGGCATCATATGCAGTAACGGTTGTGAATTCCGTGGTTGCATATACCAATCCATTGGCGGCAATAAGTTGTTGAAAACCTATTCCTAAATGATTATTGTCCAAGGTAACCGTCCACTGCTGCTTGCCGTTTTCGTCAAAAGCATATAATGTGGGGTTTTTAGTATAGCCCGCAACAACATATATCATATCCTGATAATAAAGAGGGGACGTGAATATAATGTCTCCCAGGTATACGGACCATTTCTTTTTGCCCGTTCGTCCATCTACAGCGTACAGTGATTCGGATCTTCCCACATAGACCATCACAGCGGAATCCACGACAGTGGTTGTCGGCGGGCTAGAGATCGTCGAATCTGTCGTACCAGGGGAATTGTCCGGAGGCTTAATAGTTTTCGTACAGCCCGCGGTTGTGACCGACAGCGCGCAACAAAAAATCAAACTGAACAGGAGGAAACTTAAAGGTTGAGGGTGCATAGCCGCATTAAAGATATAAAATGAAGTTGCAAAGGAAAAAACTATTCTCATCTCGAACAAAAACAAAAATAAGTGGCGCAACGGAAAACTCTTTGCAAATCGAACATTCAATGTTATAATTAATTATAATCTGATCCCGTTCTTCATCACCTAGGCAATTAGCTAAATGCCTGTAAATCAATAATAATTGTTTAGAATACTGTAGGGTGTTCAATATCTTCTACACGTTTTACCACGCTCGAATCCCACTGAAATAATGATTCCCGACTTCATCCCGGTACTCCTCGCCCCGGGATAAGCCTGGACTGTAATGAGCTCCCTATAATGTTCATAAGAGACTGGTTGACATTGAGAATCACTTTCTAAGTCGCCTTTTTACTGAATATCACTTTAATGATTACTCCGATGACTTGCATAGCTGGTCTGATTATAATATTACGAAACGTTGGTTTATATACTTTGTCGTTGGGATTTAGCATCAATGAATTGATAAACCTGGCTTGGGCTGGTGTCAGGAAACCCAACGCTGTGTCACTGGCAGAATCGTTCATCAGGTAAAAGCGTTCTTTAATTTTGTTCGTCCTTAAAACCCGATTGAGAAATCTTAAATATTTAGCTGTCACGAAACCTCTTACGAAAAGAGGAAACAGAGGAACCTTTCCCAAATTGCAAGTGCGCTCATTTAGGATAAAGCGGTAGTCCGGACGACCTGAAGATGAACCTGTATTGTCATCAAAAATTTGCTCAACCCCACTGATTTTGAGACCAGCTTTTTCCAGTGTAGCCGCCAAACTGTTGAAGAGGCTAAGTGCACCAGCTTCTGTAAGAGACTCCATATCGAAGCTAAATAGTCGACCATCCAGGTTTTGAAAGTTGCCGCCTGAAGGTATAACAAACATTTTTTTCTCAATAATGTTATCCAAAAGGCTACTTCTAACCAGATCAAAATCCTGAGCATCTACATACTTAAAAAAATCCAGGTGATCCAGCCTGGAAATAAGATCGGGTCTGTCCATGTAATGGCGTGTTAATGGCAAACAATATACCGAGTACTTTTTACATTTCGCTGCCAAGCCAATCCCATTCAAAAAAATACCTGATATTTAATTATAAAATAATTCATAATAAAAGTAATTACTCATTCGCCTACATCACTCGAACAACCTGTTAATACTGTCCCCTAATATAAAGAGTCGATATCATATAGGAAGTTCCATTGCTCGTCGAGTAGACCCTATCCAGTTAGACCGACAGACAGCTGCTCCAACTGTTCGCGTCGTCCGGACTAATCGCCATGAAACCCCCATTTTATCTTGACGGCATCCCTGAAAAACACCTGAATTCCACAGACTGTTCCATATATTTATGTATGTTTTTTGAATTTGCACCAAACCCGGAGTTTGATTTTCTGACGAGCTTTTCCAAAAAGTTCAATATAGCCGTTGATGGTGACCGGTTGATCATTCCGCCTGCCATGGGTTCCGGCAGTATCAGAAGGATTGCCCTGTCGGCCGGGCTGAAACTCGTAGTCCACCGTTATAAGCTCAACCAGGACTTTATCCTGAACAGGGTAGGAACCGACGCGCCCAATAAGCTTGTAAGTGTAATTTTTCATAGTAATGAAGCCACCGCCAGCGTCGACACGGGTGAAAAAGCCAATCCGTTGTCACGAAGCAGTGCATTTGCCATTCAGATCGCATCCACAGATCTTCATTCAAAAATCCGCTTCCCCGCCAACACTGATATATACTTCCTGGTAGTTGGCATCATGAATGACGCCCTGAAAGAGCTGCTGGCTATCAAAAATCCCAACGATGTTGTACAAACAATAATGAATGCGGAACACGGATTCCTGTTTTACGAAAGCATGAGTGTTGAAATACAAAAGATCGTCAAGCAGGTGACGGATGCCCGTGAAGATCATGTGCTAAGTATCTTCTATCACCGGCTTAAGGTGCAGGAACTACTCTACCTGGTTTTCGAGAAGCTGCAAAAGCGGGAAACCCAAGGCCACAGTACTGTTCATAAAGACGATGTAGAAAAGCTGTTTTTGATCAGGACTGCCATTCTCTCCGATCTTTCCGTTCCCCCCAGCCTGCCGGAGCTCGCGAAAATGGCCGGCTTCGGTGTGACAAAGATGAAAGACCTATTTAAACAAGTATTCGGCAAACCTATCTACAACTATTATCAGCAGGCCCGGATGGAAGAAGCCGCCTTTCTCCTCAAACATGGCGGTTTATCTGTTTCGGAAACGGGCTACCAGCTTGGATTCTCCAATCTCAGCCACTTCGGACGTCTCTTCGAAAAGTATCATGGGGTAAAGCCCAAAAAATACACCAGCGGCGGATAGGACTATTTTTTAGACATAATCGGCTATTTTACTTCTTCCAGGTGGACCAATTTTGTGTTGTTATCAAATGATTACAACATGAACTTATTATTACAGCCTTACGCCAAAGGCCTTTTACAACTGAAAAATCACCTGGTTATGGCTCCCATGACCCGCAGCCGGGCAATCAACAATCTGCCAAACGAATTGATGGCTGTATATTATGCGCAAAGAAGCGGTGCAGGTCTTATCATTACTGAAGGTACCGCACCATCACCCAATGCCCTGGGCTATTCGAGAATTCCCGGCATCTTTTCCAAAGAACAAACCAACGCCTGGAAAGCGATAACGGTTGCAGCCCATGCGGGAGGAAGCAAGATCTTCGTACAGCTCATGCATACCGGGCGTATCGGTCATCCCGCCAACCTTCCCGACGGCGCCCGCCTGGTCGGTGTCTCCACCATCAAAGCTGCAGGCGAGATCTGGACTGATTCATCCGGCAATCAGCCTTATCCTGAGCCTGATGCACTAACTGATGAAGGGGTGGAGGTGGTCATTGCGGAACATGTGAGCGCTGCCCGCAATGCCATTGAAGCGGGCTTCGACGGTGTTGAGCTACATGGCGCCAACGGATACCTGGCAGAACAGTTCCTGAACCCGCACGTCAATAACCGCACGGATGCCTGGGGCGGAAGTATCGAAAACAGGGCCAGGTTTGCCATCAGGGTTGTTCAGGAAATGAGCGCTGCGATTGGTGCTGATAAGGTAGGTGTACGTTTTTCTCCTTATTCTACCCTGGGTGACCTGGCTCCTTATGATGAAGAGGTTGTGCATGAAACCTACTCTCTGCTGGCGAAGGAACTGGACAAAACCGGCATTGCTTACCTGCATATAGGGGTCTCTGCCGTTATTCCCCAAAAGACCTTTGATGCCATACGCCAGGAATTTAAGGGTAGTATCATCCTTTGCAACGGTCTTACGCCTGAAACGGCAGAGGCCGCCTTGCATTCCGGTTTTGCCGACTTAGTCGCGTTTGGCCGTGCTTTCCTTGCCAATCCCAGCTTAGACAAACGTATTGCAACAGGGGCGGCCCTGAATCAACCCCATTATAATACCCTCTATACCCCCGGGCCGGTCGGCTACACTGACTATCCTGTAATATAAAAAATAATAAAAAATGAAAATTACAACTGCTGGCTCTCTCGGAAATGTGAGCAAACCATTGATTGAATTGTTGATCGCAGCGGGACATGAAGTAACCGTTATCACCAGCAGCCCCGAGCGGCGAGGTGCTATTGAATCCTTAGGCGCCCTGGCCGCGATAGGTTCAGTCAGTGACGTCGATTTCTTAACACAAGCCTTCAAAGGTGCCGATGCCGTCTATACCATGACGCCTTCGGCGATGGGAAGTACCCATATGATCGAAAATATCGCCGATGCAGGTAAGGCCTATGCCCGAGCGATCAGGGAAGCAGGTGTGACCCGCGTGGTGATGCTGAGCAGCATCGGCGCCGACGCGGCTGAAGGGACGGGTCCTATAAAAGGCGTACATCGGGTTGAGCAGATCTTTCAGCAATTGTCCGATGTACATGTTACCATTTTGAGAGCGGGGTTTTTCTATTATAACTTCCTCAGAGATATACCTATGATCAGGAGCATGAATATTTTTGGTAATAATTATAATGGTGATGACGGGCTGCCGCTGTCGCATCCCAGGGATATTGCCGCGGCGGCTGCCGATCTATTGCAGCGTAAAGGAAAAGGGATCGAGGTAAAATACATCGTCAGTGATATTTCGACGGGAAATGAGATCGCGACACTGCTCGGTCAGGCCATCGGCAAGCCGGATCTGTCCTGGACGACCATCCCCGACGAACAACTGGAACAAGGTATGTTGGCTGCAGGCCTGCCGCCGGAATTAGCCGGGCTTTTGACCGAATTAGGGCAAGGGGTGAGGGCTGGTATTGTTACCAAACACTTTTTTGATAGGGGTGCAAATGTAGCCGGCCTGATTAAACTTGAACAATTCGCCGAAGAATTCAGTGCCAGATACCTGCAGGTCTAGCTTAAACGTTGGTATCAGTACTACCGTCCGGTCTCTGACCCGTGAACCTGAAGTCCGGGCGATGCTGAAGGAGGGCAAGCTGGAGCTGGTCGAGTTCATGGAGAAAAATTATACGTTTAATCTTTCCCTGGAGAAATTTGGGTACCTGACCGGCAGAAGCCTGACGACCTTTAAAAAAGATTTTCAAAAAGCATTCAAAAGTACGCCGGGAAAATGGCTAACGCATAAGCGGCTGGAATTGGCCCATTACCAGATATTCGAAAAAAAGAGGAAGCCATCAGATGTTTATATTTATGTAGGTTTTGAGAACCTGTCGCATTTTTCGTTTGCCTTTAAGAAGCAATTCGGGTAAAATCCTACAAGTATCCAATAAAAGAGCCAAAGGGGGAAACCGGACGCATTTGCCCCTCTGGATGTCCTATTCTCCCCCCATTGGATCAAAAAACGTTCGCTAGCTTTACAAAAAAAGAGCATGCGAAAAATTCTGGTTACCGAATTCATCACCCTCGATGGTGTTATCGAGGCGCCCGGCGGCAATGAAACGCCTCATCCTCATGGCGGCTGGCAGACTAAATACAGCTCTCCTGAAATCGGGAAGTACAAGATCGATGAGCTTTCCAGCGTGGATACTTTGCTGTTGGGCAAAATCACGTATGAAGGGTTTGCCGCGTACTGGCCTGGCCAAACCGGCGAAGCGTTCGCCGACCCCATCAACCGGATGCCGAAATATGTCGTATCCCGAAGTCTGCAAAACGTGAAGTGGAACAACAGCCATATTCTTCGCGACGTGGCGGGAGACGTCGCGGCGCTGAAGAAGTCCGATGGTGGGGATATCCTCGTCTATGGGAGCGCCACCCTCGTCAAGGCCCTGCTTCTCCATGACCTCATCGACGAGTTTCGGCTTATGGTATACCCCCTCTCGATTGGCGGCGGGTTGAGGCTTTTCGATGACAATCTGGAATTAAAGAAGTTCGGGCTCAAACATTCGCGCGCGATCGACAACGGTGTTCTTATTCTCGAATATCAGCCGATCAGTTGACGCGGACTGTCGTTATTCCAGCATCTCCAATATCCCCTCATTCCTGATGATGGTCATCCCATGCCTGTCATCCGTGATCCCCTCTTCCAGCCGGTGCGTATACCTCGGCTCACCATTGCGTAGCAAGGTGGGCAGCCGGGCAAAGAGGATACCGGGATGCCGTACATCCCGCAGATGCATGGTGAGGGCGGTCGCCGGCAACGCCCGCGGAAAGACGAAATTCAGGTCCTCCAGCGTTTGCCGATCGGTGATGAAATGTCTTCTCACTTATTTACGTTTACGCCTGATCAAAAGTATGGTCCCCAGCATCAGCAATAGCCCCGGCAAGATACCCAGGCAAAAGACCTTCAGCACGCGAAAACTTTTTTTGGTCAGGTCCAGCCGGTTATCCTCCGATTTCGGCCGGCTGCTGTCGATGGGGAACTCCCCGTAAGTGAACCAGCCGAAGATCGCCGTATTCAAATTGAAATTAGCCGTCCGGACATTAAACCTTCCCAATTCTGCATTGTCTAGAAAGTCGGCGTCGCCTGTGACCACTATCCGCTGCTGCCTGCCATCGATCTGGCGGGTCAGCCGTATCGCCGTGGCAAATGCTCCGCGCACATCACCGTCCTCCGGGCGGAACATAACCTTGGCGCTGTCCGTCACCAGCCGGCCTTTCTTATTCCAGGTCTTAGCGCCGTCCGTCATCAAAAGGGGTTGGATGGAGAAAGGACCGCCCCGCTCATATTGAAGGCCGGCTACGCCGGGCATGGATATACGCATGCTGTCTTCAAAACTCCGCGCCAGCGGCCCGGAGAGCGCCGCCGCCGTATCCGTCAGGTAGGGCAGCACCAGGTCCGGCGCAAAATCCTCGCTCTCCTGCACCAGCACGCCCTCGATCAACCGCACCCCCAATGGCTGTAACAACGGATTGAGCAGTGCCTGCTTGCCCGGTTCGCCGGCAATAAGAAGATTGCCGCCCTGATCGATATAGCGCCTGATCTTTCCCAGCGCCGCAGTGTCGAAAGGCATCTTAGGGTCCGCGATCACCAGGCCTGCTATGCCTGCGGGAATATCCTGCGCTGTAAGATTGACATGCAATACATCGAAGCCCTGGTTGACCAGTGAGTGACGGAACGTGATCTCGCTGGTAAGGGTCTGGTATTCCCTGTCCCCCCGCCGGTCAACGCTTCTTTCCAGCTCACCGTCCACAAAGGCGATATGGGGAGGCGTGGCTATCAGCCGTTTTAGCGCCGCGGATGTCTCCGTCTCCGACGGAAACACCTGTTGGTCATTGAAGAGACGTAAGTACGTGCTCCTGCCCTTATAGTCCAGCTTCATCACATAGCGGCGCTGTTCCGGTCCCAGGTCGATCGTGCTGCGTATCTCGGCCGGCTTGAGGAACCGGTCGGCGTCCAGCTTGCCTGAAGTAATGTATTTATCCGCTAGCTGCTGCAGGGTCTGTCCCTTGTTATACTTGTACAGGTTCTTGTCATCCGTGCTATCGAAATAATAGATATATTTCAGGTCTATGTCGTGCTTGAACCGGATATAGGGTTCCCACCTGGCCAGGTCTGTATTCCGCTGGCTGGGCTGCCCATACCAGAAGTGCTGTTCCAGCAGATTGATATAGGACGTCACCTGCAAGGGGCCGCCGTCCAGGCTTTTCGTGATCTTCTGCGCATTGGCCGTCAGGGTCATCGACTTTGTCGCCGTCAGATCCAGGTAGCCCGTCAGCGCCGGGTGCGATCCGATATACCCCACCGCCACGGCAATCACCACGATCGATACATACCGGCTGATCTTTACCGGCACGGGAATGCTGCGGCGCGAAGACCACAGCCTGTACACGCTCATGCCCAGAAAGATACCGATGATCACGATGAAATACAGGAAATCCTTCGTCGTGATCAACCCCAGCAGCATCTTCTCCGCTCTGCCGGAGATGGATATGAAATGGGTCAGATCCCTGACAAAATCAATGTCCTGCCAAAGCTTGCCAATGTACTGAAGGGAGCCAAACAGCGCCAGGGTACAGATGGCAGCCACGATCTGGTACGAGGTCAGACAGGACATGAACAGACCGATGGCGGCATACGTACACATCAGCAGGTAAATGCCCAGCAGGTTGGATACGATCAGGCCGACATCGGCATGCTGAATATTAAAGTACCCGATGACACAGAAGACGGCCAGTATGCCGGTTAGCATCAGGCAAAAAACCATCATGGCCAGGAATTTTCCAATGACGATCTCGCGAACCTTCGTAGGCGAAGAGTACAATAATTTGATCGTACCCGAACTCAGCTCGCGGCTGATAAGTCCCATGGTGATCAAAGGCAGGTACAGATAGATGGAGCCGACCATGGCGGCAAAAAGTCCATAGGGATACGCCAAAATACTTCGTGTCAAAAATCCCAGGCCCATGGCATAGCCGCCGCCCAGTTCCTGGGATATAAGAATGTTGTCGACGGTGTCCGTATACGATAGCCCGCACTGGAACATGAAGACGACGAGAAGGAACCATGCGATCGGCGAATAGAAGAGCATGTTGAGCTCGGTACGGGCGATCTTGAAAGTTGTAGTCATTATTTCATCCTGTTTGATAGTTGTGCAAATATTTCGTCCAGAGAACTCTTGTCCAGACTGATCTCCCGCAGCCGCCAGCCTTCCCGAACGCTGGTCTGAATGATCCGCTCGGTGATATCCTGGTCTCCGTTGAAGAAGAGACGTACGCTTCTCTCCGTGAGGAAGTCCACGCGGGTGGCGCCGGGGATCTGTAACAGCGCCTCGGCGGCGGGCGGCTCCTCTATATGCAGCAGCACGCTGTGCGGCTCGACATGGTTATTAAAGGCATCCATGGTGTCGGCAAAGACGATGCGGCCGTTTTCTATCATCCGGATGTCCTTGCACAGCACCTGCACTTCGGAAAGAATGTGCGTGGAAAAGATCACTGCCCTGTCCATAGCTATTTCCTTGATCAGGCTGCGCACTTCGATGATCTGGTTAGGATCCAGGCCATTGGTCGGTTCATCCAACACCACCAGCTTTGGCCGGTGGATGATGGCCTGGGCGATGCCTACCCGCTGCCGGTAACCGCCGGAGAGATTACGGATCAGCCGCTGGCTGAAATGACCGATGCCGCAGCGTTCCTTCACCGTCGCCAGGGCCGCCGGTATCTGCGCCTTATCCATCTTACGCAGGAAGGCGCAATACGTAAGATACTCATCCACCGTGAGGTCCATATACAGGGGAGGGTTCTGGGGGAGGAAGCCTATTTCCATCCTGGCGGCTTCCGCGTCTTCGCGGGTGTCGATGCCGTTGACGATCACCCGCCCTTCTGTCTGGTTCAGCACGCCGCAGAGGATGTTCATCGTAGTGGATTTACCGGCCCCGTTGGACCCCAGCAAACCCACGATGCCATGCTGGCCGATCTCCAGATTGATATCCCTGATCGCCCAGGAGGCGCTGTACTTATGCGACAGATGCTCTATGCGTACAATTGGTTGTGGCATTATATTCGTTGATTTTTGACAATAAGAGGTCCGGGCCGTCACTTCGTGACGGCGGACTGAGTGAGATATGAACCCGGGACTATTGGTATCCCGGGTTCTGCGTCAAGAATGGATTCGTCTGCCTTTGCAGCAATGGCACGGGATACAAGGCATCGGTGGGCTGCCACCGGCCTGGTTTTTCCGCATTCATGACGGCCGCGATGCGGCCCGTCCTTTTCAGGTCGTACCAGCGGTGACCCAGCTCACAGAAGAGCTCCGTCTGCCGTTCATGTTCGATGGCGGCCAGCACTTCGTCTTTCGTGACGGCCGTGGTGGCGCCGAGCCCGGCGCGGCTGCGAATGGCATTGATGTCGCCGCGTGCGCTGTCCAAAAGGTCCAGCTGCGCCAGCGCTTCCCCGCGGATCAGGTATTGCTCGCCGAGACGGAAGAACGTATAGTCCTCGATAGGTGTGCCATCATAGCTATTCTTATATTTCGATGCGCAATTGTAGGTGACGCCATTGGAAATCGTAGAGAAGGTCCAGCTCGTCCGGCGCAGATCACCCGGCTCAAAGGCGTTCATCTGCCAGTCCGTCAAGGCAAAGCTGGGTTGCCCGCCGACATAGGAAGGAGTCAAATAGTTGGCGTCCGCCGTCTGAGAGCCATTGGTCGTATAGGGTATCTGCCAGATGGCTTCCTTGCTGCCGTCCCAAAAGATCTCGTTGAGCCCGATCAGCTGGTACATATTCGAAGCAATGATCTGGCCGGAGAGATCGGCAGCCTGCCGCCATTGCCTGAGATATAGATATACCCTGGCCAGCAGGGCCCTGGCGGTATGGAGATTGGGACGAAGGTGGCCGGCAGATGGATACTTTTCGGGCAGGAGCGTCACGGCGGTCGTCAGATCCGAAAGGATCAGCGCATAGATGGAATCTACGGAGGCACGCGGCTTTTTGGCGTTGACCTGGAAATCGGTACCCGTGATCATGGGCACGGCGCCATACAGGTTCACCAGCTGAAAATAATACAGGGCCCGGGTAACGAGGGCCTCGCCGTGTACCTGGCGTTGCAGGCTCCCGGAGATATTCTTATTGTCGGTTATCCCTTCTATAAAGGCATTGACCTGGTAGATGCCCGCATAGGCGCTGACCCAAAGCGTATTGACCTCGGCGTTTTCGGCGCGAAGGTCGTTGTCGGAAAATTCCGTGTTGCCGATATATGTGTATACCAGCTCATCGCTGGACATGCCGGCATAGATCGTAAGATCGGAGCTGAAGATATATCCTCCGCTACCGCTGGTGTGCATATTGGTGTAAAGGCCTACCAGTGCGCTTATCACATTGAGGCTGTCGGAGAACACCCGGTCGGTGGACAGCTTGTCATCCGGGTGGGATGGGATCTCTATGAGCTTGTTGCAGGAGGACGAGAGCAAAGCGAAAGCCAGCAACATGGCAGCCATCGTTTGCAGGGTATATTTTTTCAGATATCTCATTGTTCGGTGCATTTAGAAATTTACAGATAGGCCGCCTACGATGACACGCTGCAGCGGAATGGTATACATATTGCCGTTCATTTCCGGATCGGCCACCTTATACCCGGTGAAGGTCAGCAGGTTCTGGGTATTGCAGTAGAAACGGCAATCCTTCATGCCTGCCTTCCTGACCCATTTGTCCGGCAGCTGCCAGGAGACGGACACCGTCTTCAGACGCACATACGAGGCATCGCTGAAGGCGCCGGACGATGTATTGAAATAAAAGGCGCCATAGTAAGGGTCGCCATAGCCGCCGCTGAGCTTTTGCATATCGCTGTGATCGCCGGGCTTACGCCAGTGATTCAGCGCCACCTCCGGGAGGTTGATATATTGACCGGCTACCCCGTAGGCATAGATACCGGAGATATAGTTACGTGCCTTTTGTTTGGCGAACTGGAAGAACAGCGTAATGCTCAGTCCCTTATAAGTGAAAGTGTTGCCCAGGCCGCCCGTATATTTCGGGTCCGTATCGAAAAGTGGCTGCCAATCGCCGCCCTTGGACACCGGATCTTCATTCGGCCTGTACGTCACACCGCCTTTGCCCGTGTAAAACTGGAAGATACCCGTGGTGTCGTTGACGCCTTTGAACCTGTACCCGTTCATGATGCTGGTGCTTTTTCCCAGGGTATATTGCGAGACATAGGGCGAGGTCTCCAGTCCCGGAAAGGAGATCAGCTTGTTCCGGTTGAAGGCGATATTGAAAGTGGTGGTCCACCTGAAATCCTTCGTCTGGAAATTCGTGGAGTTGATGGAGATCTCAACCCCCCTGTTCTGCACCGTGGCGGGAAAATTCCCCAGCACCTGGTCGAAACCTGTTTGCGCAGGCAGCATATAACCCAGCAGCTGGTTGGAGGTACGGCTCTGGTACCAAGTGACATTGGCCAGGATCCTGTCCTT
>Ga0247778_1000688_pt1 | contig 31666 bp, 37 predicted proteins | sample UWRJL049202B5_FD_179939 | JGI IMG/M metagenome (GOLD analysis project Ga0247778, IMG submission 179939) | Plant litter microbial communities from Arlington Agricultural Research Station in Wisconsin, United States - UWRJ-L049-202B-5 | ecosystem: Environmental > Terrestrial > Plant litter >...
TCTACAATCGTCGACGCGCGCACTCACTGCTCGGCTACGAGACGCCAACCTCCTACGAAGCTTGCGCTATCGAATCGGAAAGCGCATAGTCCTTAACAAGTTGTCCGGGGGATCGGATCAACTCCACACTAGCCCTAGTCCAATTTCGCATACGAAACGAGCGAGCATCGGCACGCAGCGTATCGCTGTCCCGCTCGAACCAGCAACCAGGCGACACGCGCCGAGTCGTGAACTCGCTGCGTCCCCCTGAACACAGTCCCCGACTGCCGGGGACCTACTTCGATTCTTCGTTGCTCCCCAACAGCTCCTCAAGTAAGAACTTTGCGAGCTGCGTTGTCGTAGATTTCGCCGCAGCGGGAAAGCGATTGCACCGCAGCGGCAGGAGCCGCACCTCTCCCCCCGCCGTTCGTCCTGATCGCGCCGAAGCCTGGCGCCAAGAGCTTGAGACAGGACGGGTCGCGTCTCGGGCCGATATCGCCCGCCGCGAGGGCCTGTCGCGCGCGCGGGTGACGCAAATCCTTCGCCGCCGCGGCTAGTTGCGTCCCGGCCACATCACGACGGTCGCCACGCGGGCACCTGCTCCGCCACTACTGCCTCTGCATACCTACGCGAGCCAACCTGGGCGTGAATCAGCTGCCCCGGCGACAGCGCCCAATATTCCGGGCACAGCGGCACCAAGTGCGCTGTTGCAGTCGCGCCCGGCGCCAGCTCGCGGCATCCGACAAGGACGAGCATGGCGTCGTTGAGCATTGGCCGACCTTCGTACTGGCCGCTAATGTCCCAAGGCATCCGCGCTCCGCTTCGAAGCGCAGTGGCCGGCCCACCTTGGTCAGGCGTCAACAGTGTCAAGGCAATCCGGACGTAGCCTTGCTTCGCCTCGGCTTCGCGGTGCTGAAGCGTCTGTACTCGAGCTTGGAGCCCCATGTTTTCGGCCGCCCACCTGAGGTGCTCCCAGAACTCAGGCGGTTGAATCGCGCTATGACCTGCTTCCTCGAGGTCGTCGAGCGCCAGCTCAAGCTCATTGTGCTCCAGGTTTTCTCGGTACGAGTCCAGCAACGTGCTCGCCTCCCCGGCACCCGAAAGCAGGGGGAGAACCCGCTCGAAGCGCTTGCGCGTTCGGCGCCATGAGTCCTCCAGCTCGTCGGGTTTCATTCGGCTACAATGTCACCATCGACTCGAGCAGTGCGGCCAGCAACGCGTCATCCGCGTTAGAGCAACTCTGCCACGGCGATCTGGTGCAGCTCGGCAAGTCCCTTCAACATGTTCCGGAGCTCGTCAATCTGTGGCGTCGGGCTGAGGCTGTACCGGAATGCAGTTGCGTACAGCGACAGCTTCTCGTAGCCCGCAAGGCGCTGTCGCCAGGGATCACCATCCGGCAAAGGACGGGGCTCCCCACCTCCGCTTCGACCATCAATTAGCATCGCCAAGTCGTGATCCTTGGTATTGACCAGCCCGCGATCGAGTCGAACCGCGCCAAGAATTTTCTCGGCAGCCTGCTGGAGATGATTTGCGGCGAGAACATTGGGAGGCTCCTCAAGGAGCCGTGAGGCAGCGTTCAAGTCGAGCGCGGCTGCGTCCAGTCGCTTTCGAATGGGCTTCTTGCGGGAGTCATCACCGGCCATGGATGAGGCGCCCCTCGCGAGCAACCGCTTCGGCAAGCTCGCCGAAAATTCGACGGTCCTGATCAAAGTCCCGGCGTCGGATGGGGAACACATCGACCCGCAGACGTCGAAGATCCCGTAAGCGTGGCCAAAGCGCGCCAAGGTCCAGCTGATCATCGCTTGCTGAGTCGGGGAGCACCGCCATGAGGTCCCAGTCACTGTCTGGGCTGTGCGTCTCGCGCGCACGACTACCGAACAGCCACACCTCCTCAGGCTGGAGAACCTCGAGGATGCTGTCCATCACGCCATCAGGAAGCCCGGCCGGTGCCATGGCTTCAATTCTACTGGTGATCGCCGGCACCAACAACCGAGCCTCGGCCCGAGCGCAGCGCTGCCAGGCGCAAACCCACCACAGTCCCACGTTTTCACTCGTGAGGAGGCAGCGGCGCGACGCGAGGATTGCCTGATCGAGCGAGACCAGAGATCGAGCGGGCTCTGCTGGCCGCCTGTGGCTTCACGGCCAGCGCGTAAGGTCACCGGTCCACGGGCAGCGAAACGTTTGCCACGGGCCCGATAGGGCCGCCCGGTTCGCCTCCCGCGGTGGCGCCTACGGCAAACGCCACGCCCTCGACCTTCGCTCGTCCCACCAGCGAGCCCACGCATTGGCGGCGGCGAGCAGCGCGAAGCCGGCGGCGCCGAGCGTACCGCACAAGAAGCCGAGTAGAGCCAGGCCCCGGTCGAGCGTGATCACGCACCCCGCGCCGGCCCATCGCCAGCCAGCCAGCACTGAGGCCGGCGAGCAACACGCAATAGAGCAGAGCGCGGAGCATCGAGGCCCCGAACGCCCGATGAGCACGACGCATTCCGTTGCCTACTGAGACAGGAGACTCGCGACCCAGTTCTTTCTTCCGTCGCGGGTTGGTCAGCACCGAACCCGAACGACTTCGGACATTTGCTCCCAACAGCTCCTCAAGTAAGAACTTTGCGTCGTGTGTCGTCGTGGATTTCGCTGCCGCTAGAAGACAGCGAAGTCGAGCAGAAAGGCGTGAACGACCGAGCGGGACGGTGCGAGCCGCGGAGTGGCAGCGCCAACTGGACAGCGGTGCCGTTGCCTCACGCGCGGCCATTGCACGGCGCGAGGGACTTTCGAGGGCCCGCGTGATCCAGCTCCTGAAACGCCTCGAGCGGGTTACCGACCGAAAGCACCAGACGGCGGCTGGCTAGGAACTTTGGGCCGTTGGCGGTGTCTGCCACCTTCAATGCGAGTTTACCTTGCGGCGGGCGCCGCTTGCTTACTTGGTGCATGCGGTGCCGCGCGACCCGTGACACCCCCTTCGTCATGCTCCGGATTTCGAAGTGCAGAAGGACCGTACGCGACGCTCCGAGCGCCCTTCACCGCGCTTCCGCCGGCAGTACAGTTCGAGGCCGAGCGTGACGTCATTTCGCTCGGCGAAGTGCCCCGGGTAGTGGTCCGCGCGGGCAACGCCGGAGTCGGACGCTTCAACGAAACCTCCGAATTTACCGTCACCAACCCGGACGGCAGCAGGAACGATGGTCCCTGCGACTCCGCGCGCGAACCGGGGACGTCGGCCGGTTTCGCGGCGTTGAACTTCAAGTGCCACCCCTTCACTCAGGTTGGCGTATACACAATCAAGTTTGAGCCGGCGCGCAGCAGCCTAACCGGCGACCCCATTGAGCTCCGCCTTCGCGTCGTAAATGCCGCGCCCAAGGCGCCAGCTGCTCCGCCGGGTTGGCAAACGGTCGCGCTGACGAGCGGACTTCCACAATCGGACTGCTACTCGTATGGCCAGCCTTACGTGGCAGCCCTCGATCACGAACGACTCGTGATGGGCAAAGCGCCAGACGCGGCAAAGATTCCGTTGCTGCTCGCGAGCCGAATGTCCGAGGACCATGCACGCACCGTCAAGTACGTCTTCGAGGCGGACGACGGCTGGGTGGTGATGTTCGACCATGGCGAGTTTGGCGGCGGAATCGAGTGGTATGCGCGAGCCGGCGGATTGCCGCGCTCAGTGTTCGTTGGACCACGCGAGCGAGAAGACTTCGTGCCGCAGAACGTGAACCGCGCGCTGGCGGCAGATGGCGTGATCTACGTGCTGCAAGGCATTGCCCACATGGGCATCAGCGAAGGGCAGCTCGCCAAAATCTGGCGTGAGCACGACCACTTCACAAGCCACGTGATCGCCCGATACGCATCCGAACCCGTTGACTGGATTCGTCGTGATGATGGAACCTGGTTCGTTGCAACCTGGAACGCGATCTGGGAAACACGCGAGGGAGCGCCGAGCACCGTCGTCGCCAATTTGCCCAGCGTCATGCAATACCCGACGTCACTCGTGCGCACCGCAAACGGCACATTCTTTGTGGGCACGCGCGGCGGAGTTGTTCGCTTAGCGCCAATATGGCCGGATGCGCCGCGATATGCCGCCGACTTCTTGTGGGAAGCCGGTGGCCACAAGCGCGACTGCAGCGCAAAGGGCGAAGCGACAGAGTGACACCGCGAGGCGCGAGGCCTCCGCCGGCTCAGGCTCCAAGCTGGATGGCCCGGCAGCGCGGCTGGCCCGGGCGCTCGAGTGGCACAGGCAGCTAGATGCCGGGGAGGTCGCCTCGCGGGCGGAGATTGCACGGTGGCAGGGGATTTCGCGGGCGCGCGTAACGCAGATTTTGGCGAGCCTGGCCGGGCACGTTGTGCGACGAGCCGCGTCCACGTAGCGTTTGCGTGTGACTCTGATGGTGAGGACCGGAACGGCCCTTCGCTGGCGGCCAACGCCGCCGGCACGCATCACCGACTTGATTCGTGTCCACGTCGACGCAAACGGCGTCGTGCTCGCGCTCCTCGCGAACGGCTTCGACGGTGGCTTTTCTACGTGCTGGCCGATTGGCTCGCGTCTCGTGCTGGACCTTTTCGTCGACGCTTGGACCTCGTCTTCAGGTTCCACGTCGACGCGGTTGGCCACCTCCGTTCGGCGGTCTCGCGACCAATTTGTCGCGGCCGCCCCGAATCTCGTCGGAGACGGGCACGTCGCCGATGATCCTCCCGGCGCCGCGTTGCTCGCCGTCGCAGTCGAAGGCGTGAAGGTTCATGCCGCCTGGATCGGCGGCGACCAAGCGTTGCTTGCTCGCGGATTCGAGACCGTTGGAGGAACCACGCCGCACACTCTCTTGGAGCAGTTCAAGCATGAGCGTCCCGACCAAGCGCTCAACCTGGATGCTATCCCGAACGTCCTCGTTCGCTGCTTCGGCCCGCGCGACGAGCCGGACTTTGCGGAATTCGACGCCCAAGCCGGCGACACACTGCTCTTGCTCAGCAAGGCAGCCCTGTCGGGGCCGCGCGTGGCACCCGAGGAAGCAGCCTTCACGGCTGCCGCGTACGCGTCACCAGCAGCGCTTGCCGATCGTCTCACCGACGTGGCATTTCGAAACGTAAGTGCTCCGTTCGCGGCCGTCGTCGCGCTTCGTTTCGACGCGGTCGACGTTTCGGCAGAGCTTGATCGCCTGATTGCAGCGTACGAGCCCGACCCCAGGCACGGCGCCTGGCTCGGGGCCTGGGCTCGGACCGAGCGCGCGCTCCCCGTGTCCTTCGACATGGGAGGTGTCGTAGGACTCCGACGAGATGGTTCCGTGGTGAGCGTTGCATGGAACGACCCGGGTTCGACTCGCGAGGACACATCCGATGCGGCTCACCTCGCGGCGACGATCGGCGCTTCCCGCAACTACCCTGGACTCAGGACATTGGCGCCGGCACGCCCACCGCACGTCAAAGCCTGTCCGCACTGCGAGGCGTTTCGCGTTTCTCCCAGCAGCGCAGAAGGTTGTCCGATGTGCTGGTATCTTGGCTGGGTTCCACCGAACCCGCCGCCGTGGTTTCTGCGAAGCGACAACGGAACCGGACGGTGATCCCGAAATCGAGAACGACAATCGGACCGGCAAGGCACGGGATCGAGAGGAATGGATCGCGATCCCGGTGGAGCCGATTCTGGAGCCAACGCTGTTCGAAGCGGCGCAGCGGATGCGCGCCGAACGTGACCCGAAGCGAAGTGAGGGACGCACCGGCTCGAGCCCGCTGCTGCTCGCAGGGCTCCTCCGGTGCGGTGCGTGTGGCGCGTCGTACGTGCTCGAAACTTCCGGCAAGCTCGACCCGAACGGCGAGCACACGTACCGCTATTATAACTGCCGCGCATTCGTAAAAACCGGCAAGGAGGCTTGCCCGGGGCATCGCTTCCCAACCGCGAAGCTCGAACGCGCGGTGCTGGAACACCTTGCCGATCGGGTGTTCACCGTCGAGCGGTGTCGCGCGCTCGTACGCGACGTTGTCGAAGACAGCGGCCTCTTGCGACAGAAAACGGGTGAGCAACGCCGCGAGCTCAAGAATCAGCTCACGGACCTCGAGCGCCGAATCGCAAAATGGCAGGAGGCGTTCGAAACGGAGGCTGATTCAGCGGCCGTCGTGCTTCCGCGTCTCCGCGAGCTGCAGGCGAAACACGCCGAGCTCACGCAGACGCTGAGCAAGGTGGTTCCGCTCCGCTCCCCGCCCCCGCACCTCTACGCCGAGACAACCATCGAGCGCTTCCGGCAGACGATCCGGGATGTGTTCCTATCGGCGGACCAGACCCTCGCCAAGAACTACCTGCGCTTTCTGGTGGAGCGTATCGTGGTGCAGGGCAACTCACTCGAGATCCACGGGAAAGCAGACGCTTCCGTGGCACTTCTCGCGGCCAGCCCCGACCTCGCCTACCCGGCCCCCGTTAATCCACCCGCGGAAGTTCTTACTTCCGTAGGTGGTTGGCTCCGACTCTAGGACTCGAACCTAGGACCCGGCGATTAACAGTCGCCGATACCCTCACTTTTTCGCCGTCGATTTGCTTGCTTTACGCCTATCCGGGGGCAATGCGGGGGCAATGCTCGAGACAGAGCGCTTCAATTTACCTGAGGGCCTGACGTTCCCTACTGCCGCCACAGCCGCGTGGAGCTCCGAGACGCCGATGTGCGCGTAGCGTTGGGTCATGACCGGGCTCGCGTGGCCAAGGAGCTTTTGCACAACGTCCAGGCCGTGCCCTGCGCGCCGGATGCGGGTCGCAAAGTCGTGCCTCAGGTCATGAAAACGAAAGTCGACCAGGCCGGCGCGCTCGACGATCTTCCGGAAGAGGCCGCTGACCCCGCTCGACGTGTACGGCGTGCCGAGCCGCGAGAGAAAAACGTACTTCACGGGCGCCCCTGCCCTGCCATCCTTAGCCAACGCGTCGCCGTCCGCGATGGCCTCAGCGAGCACTGCCGCCAACGGTTCCGAAATCGGTACGTCGTGGCGCTTGCCGCTCTTGGTCTTTGGGATGGAGAGCGATCGGTGCTGCAGATCAACTCGATCGCGGGTGAGCGCGATCACGTTGCCCAGGCGTTGCCCACACAGTGCAGCGGCCAGGACGACGCGCTTGAACCTGACCGGCAGCTCAGCTTCGAGCTTGGTGCGCTCCGCATCTGAGAGCCACCGGACGCGCCCGGGCGCTTCTTCCAAAAGCCGGATCTTGGGGCGAGCGTCAGTCCAGCCCCATTCAACGGCACAGGTAAAGAAATGCCGCAGCGTCGCGAGCTCACGGTTCACGGTAGCGGGCGCGCGGCCGGCAGCTCTTTTTCGCTTAAAACCTGCGATCGCTAGCTCGGACACTTCCGAAAGGGGCACATCTCCGAACGCGGCAAGCAGCTCCTTGCAATGGCGCTCCTTTTGCTTCGGGTTCCCCGTGCCGCAGAGCTTCCGGTATTCGTCGAACGCCCCTTTGAGCGTGAGCGGGATCTCGTTCCCTCGTTTGACCAACGTGCCAGCGAGTGCGGCAACAAGCACAGTTTGAGCCCGCGTCCGCGCTGCAGCAGCCGGCGTGCCCTCGGGCAGTGATTCCTTGTACCGCTCTTCGCGGCCGGTCTTCGGGTCGACGTAGCGGAGGTCGATCCGGTGACGGCCGTCCTTACCTCGCAGGAGTCCGCGGATTCCCGTGCGTGATGGCAGCGGCATGCTCGAGACGTATCACGCCCGTCGCGCTTAGTGGAGCGTTACCGCGGATATCTCCGGAACAATCGTATCGCGCGCACTCCGGTTATCGTCCCTCGATTAGTCGTGGAGATTGGCACTCTTGCGCAACAGCACCAGCACGCTTAAGCGGAAACAGGTACAAAACACGCGCAAAACAGCAAAAATCGTTTGACAGATGATTGCAAATGGAGTTAGGGTATTCGCGTGAACGCGATCGACCGCGCCTGCACGCACTGCAAAGCCGCCGTTGGCGAGCATTGCCGCGCCGTGCGCAAAGGCCGGCGCGTCGCGCTCGCGGAGTTTCACGCGGCTCGGATTCGTCCGAGTCTCGAGCAGCTCGGCAGCGTGATTGCGTTCGCGAAATCGAAAGGTCCCGCTCTCACTCAGCCCACCAACCGCACGTAGCAAAACCGATTCGATGGCCTAGGGCGTTCGCATGTTGCGGGTGTCGGCGGGCTGAATAGACGGCGCCCGCGAAGCGCCGCACAAATATCGAATTCGATCGGCGTAGCGCGCAGTGCTCCTTTTTAGGGAGTTTCCGCCTATGCCCCTGTCCATTTTTCTCACTTACGACCAAGTAGCCGAACGGCTGCACGTTCCCGTCGCCACCGTCCGCTATTGGGTTTCGGTCGGTAAAATCACCGCTTTCAAGCCGGGCAGGCACCCACTCGTGAAGCAGACGGACGTAGAGACGTTCGTCGAGTCGAACGAGCTCGGCAAGCTGCGCGCGGAACGCGCAAGGCGAACGCGCACCGCGCGCGGCGTGGCGCCAACGCGTGCTGCGCCAAAAGTTAAACTCGTCCACCACAGTTTACCTGCGCTCCCGCAGAAGGTGGCCTGAGGCCTCGCGCGGATATCCGCGCCAACGCGTACCGCCCTAGTCCCGCGGGCCGTTTCGAGGAGGTAGTCCAAGAGCGGAGCGTTTTAGTCGCGCTCCTTTGCGAACCCTGAACGAGCACACAGGTAGCAGATGAGAAAGCGCCGCCGCGCGTAGCCAGGGGACAACGAGCTGACCGGGAGCAATGGAGCCAGAGAGCAGTGAGGGGCGCGCCGCATGGCGCAGTCGACGATCGGGGGCCGCGAAGTGCGGCTCCCCTTTTTTAACCAACCGAACATTTAGGAGACGGAAGTGACTGAAAAACTCGGAAGAATGCAGGTTTTGCGGATCATGGCGCATTGCGGCGCCGATGCGCGCAGCGTCGTGCGATACGCGGAGAACGAAAAAATTAGACCGGCGGTCGAGTTCGCGATCCGGACCTCGATCGACGCGCTCGGGTACCGCGACCCGCGACCCGCGGCCGCGGAAGGCAAGCAGGCGGTGAGCGAGTGAGCGAGCTACTCGACAATGCACTTGCGCTCGCTTCGCGAGGCTACGCCGTGTTCCCGTTGCAGCCCCGCAGCAAGCTTCCGTACCCGCACATGCGCGGCTTTCTGGATGCCACTACGGACGCGGAGCAGGTCCGCAAGTGGTGGAGCGTGCCAGGTGCGGAGGAGTCGAACATAGCAGTTCGACCCGCGCCGGGCGTGGTCGTGGTCGACGTGGACAAGCGCAACGGAGGTATGGAGGCCATGGCCGCGCTCGCCGCGGAGGGTAAAGACCTACCGGAAACGCTGACAGTCAAGACCGGGGGCGGAGGCCTGCACGCGTTCTACACCGTGCCTGCGGATCTCTCTTGGCCGAAGGGCATCAGTCCCGGAATCGACCTGAAAGCAGAGAACGGCTACCTCGTCGCGGCTCCAAGCGTGCACGAGAGCGGTGCTCGCTACGAATGGATTGACGTTCGGCCCATGGTGCAGGCGCCTGCGTGGCTCATCGCGCTGGGCAGGCCGAAAAACGACCCGGTAAGCGTGACGGTCGTCGACGAAGACGAGGCCGAATGCCAGCCGGAGGAGACAATCGCGGCGGTCGGGGCGCAGCTGACCCCGGTCTTTACGGAGGGGCGCAAGCACGCCCTTTCGTTCGCGGCCGCCGGCTGGCTGCGGCAGCGCGGCTGGAACCAGTCCGACATTGTGCGGGTGATTAGGCAGCTACCAAGCAAGAACCCGAGCGCGCGCGTCAAAGACGCGCTCGACGGCTATCGGGCAACGAACGATCACGGCTGGCATACGATCCGACAGTTGATCGGGGACGAGGCAGCCGCCGCACTCGACGCGGTGACCCCGAACCCGAAGCGCGAGGCGCAGTTCGCGGCCGCGAACGCATTCGCGGAAGGCCTCTCCTCCGGCGCCGTCGTTCTGCCGCCGAGGCAGCCGATTACTTACACGGTTCCCGCTACGTCGATCGTCAATGCCAACGCGGCCGCGAGCGCGAACGCACTGGCGGAAAGAGAGAGGCGCACGGACCTCGGCAACGCGCGTCGACTTGTGCGGCTGCGCGGTGCGGACCTGCGCTACTTCAAGGCGCGCGGCGTCTGGTATTGCTGGGACGGCGTGCGCTGGAAGGAGGACAGCACCGGAGCCGCGATCCGCGCAGCGAAGGACACAGCCGAAGATATCTGGCGGGAAGCAGAGCTCGAACCAGACGACGACAAGCGCAAGGCGGCGTTCAAGTGGGCAGCGCAATGCCAAGACCGCGCGCGCATTACGAACATGATCGCGCTTGCGGAGTCGGAACCGGGTATCGCGATCGCCGCCGGTCAATTGGACGCCGACCCGTGGCTGCTCAACGTGCAGAACGGCACGCTCGACCTTCGCACGGGCCAGCTGCACGCGCCGCGACGAGAGCTGCTCATGACCAAGGTGACAGCGGCCCCGTACGTAGCCGGCGCCCGATCTTCGCTGTGGGACTCGTTCGTCACGCGGCTGACGGGCGGGGATCTGGAATTCGCCGCGTACGCGCAGCGCGCCATGGGTTACGCGCTCTTCGGAGCGTGGCGCGAGAAGATGTTTTGGTTCGGCTACGGCCCGCCGGACGGAAGCAAGTCGACGTTCCTGGGCGTGCTGAGCGACGTGCTCGGAGACTACGCCGTCGCCGCCGACGCAAGCACTTGGATGCTGCAGCACAACACAGGAGGAAATCGTGGCGACGTCACCCGCCTTATGGGCGCCCGCCTGGTGACGACAAGCGAGGTGCGCCCGAGCGCCAGGTTCGACCCGCAGCTCATGAAGGGAGTGACCGGCGGCGACACCCTGACGGCCGCAGCCAAGTACGAAGCCGAGATCTCCTTTCGGCCGACCTTCGCCCTCTGGTTTGGTGCCAACGAGCGGCCGCTTATCCCGGACGACGACGACGGTTTTTGGAACCGGGTGCGTTGCGTTCCCTTCACCAACGTTATTCCGAAGGAGGAGCAGGACAAGGCACTGCGAGAGAAGCTGACCGATGCGCAGCACGCGCCCGCAGTGCTGGCCTGGGCAGTGCAGGGTTTCGCCGGATGGCAGGCGCACGGCATCGGCACGTGTGCGGCCGTGGAGGCCGCCACGACCCGCTACAGGCGCGACATGAATCAGGCCGCTGGCTTCTTCGACGAGTGCTGCCAGCTCACGGGCAACGACAGCGACACAGTAATCGCGGGCGCGCTCCGCGCAGCGTACGACGGGTGGTGTCGCAGCAACGGAGTTCAGCGGCCGCTTACGGGTAAGGCTTGGCGCAAGCGTCTGCTCGCCCTCGGCGTTCAAGGTGGCGACGATTCCAGCAGAATTAACGGGCAAAGGCACTGGTTCGGGCTGCGTCTGCGAGCGGGTGAGGGTCTCCAATGAGCGCCGTCGCTTGCGCGAGTTGCCGGGTTTGCCGGCTGTTCCCAGGAAACTCGTATAGAGATCGATTCACAACACTCTTAGGGAACACCTGGCAATCTCGGCAAGTCTGGCAACGGTGTGGCGGGATCGCGGACGCGCTCGAAGCCCGACCCCAAGGTCATGGCGCTCCGCGGTCCGCGATCCGCGCTGGGCAAGGCAGGCTGTTGTGAGGTCGTGGAACGGTAACCAGCCGATCGAGGAGAAAGTGTTTTCGCCGCACGCGCACGCGACCGCGCACGCGTCGGTAACCAACTCCCAACAGCGCGCGGACAAGTCACGGCGCCGGTACGCCAAGATTGCCGAGCCGTTGCTCGCAGGAATGCCCAATAGCGGCGAGTTCCGTTTCAGTGCGAAGCAATTCGAGGCGCTCGCCGAGTACTGCTTGCTCGAATCGCTGCCCGAGGTGAAGGCCGCGATCAAGCGCGACACGTTCAAGATGGGCAATCTCACGTTCATTGCTGATCGGACATTGAGCGACGGGCCCACGATGACGATTGCCGAATTTGCGCGCGCCGCGAAGGTGCCGAAAGAAACCGTTCGCAGACGTGTCGTGGGTCAAATTTCGCTGCGCTTCTTAAAAAAAGGCGAACAAAGTGCTTTTATGTCAGCGACTTAGAGCGTCTTCTGACGAAACGAGTGGGATAGAAGGTGTGGGCACGGGGCGCGGCGCTGCCGCCCGACCGGTCGCGCGCTGATTCAGCGCCGCCCCCCGATTTTTTTTTCGCCCGCGCAAAACACACATGACATACGACCACGACCCTCGCCTCGTCGACATTCCTGCCGACCACATCTCGTTTGTTTCCCGGCTCGTGAGCGAGTTCGGGCTGGTCGACGCTGCTCGCCGCCTGAAGCTATCGCGCACCGGGGTGCTTGGCGTCCTGGCGATCGGCAGAGCGATGCCCGGAACCGCGGCGCTCGTTCGCGAGGCGGTCGCCGTCCGCCCGCACGTCGCCTGAATTCTACGGCGTTGCCCGAGAGGGCCGGGGTAGCGATGCTGCTTGGAGTTTTTCAGTTCTCCCAAGCGGCGCGCGAACGGTTGGTTCGACTCCGACCGAGCGCCACAAGGTTTGTGCGTCCTACGCGCGTGGGTAGACGCGATGCGCGGAGCTGTTCTCCGTGCCGCTGCGCCGCGGCTATCCACGCGCATAGGACGTGACAATCATTTACCCGCCCGAGAGGGCGAAACGGAGAGAACAAATGCATATTGGTGGAGCACTGGTCGACGTCGACCCCGACAACGAAGTCGAGCGCGACCCGAGCATCGGCCTAGAGGCCATGCGTCCCCCGCAATTCCCGACGGGGCAGGAAGAGGAGATGGTTTGGCTGCGCGATTGCCAGCACGCGATCGAGCGCCAGGCGCACGAGTGGGCCATCGCGCCGAGGTGCGAGATCCTGGCCCCGAGGAGCGGCTTGCGGCTGCAGGCAGGTGCGGAGGTCGTCCCGGGAAGGGACCTCACGATGGGTCAGATCCATACACTTCATCGCCGCGGCGTGCTTCTGCGCGGCACGCCTGAGGGCAAGCGTGCGGCGGCGGGATTGGTAAACCAGGATGCGCGATTCGTTGTCGCGGCAGGCCAGCAGCTTTCCACCCTCGATGGCCTCCTTCTTGGCGGCGCCGTCGTCGATGCAACGATGCTCGAGGGATCCGAGCAATCGCTGCTTATGCTTGTGCACCGCGGGGTCGTACTCGATCGCTACAAGCCGCCGGTCAGCCAATCACCGACGGAAATCGCGCTGCGAGAGCGCGAGATGGAACTCGAGCAGGCCAAGGCCGCAGTTCAGGCCGCGATCGACGTTCTTGCCGAGCGAGACGACAAGGCGACCCAGAAAGCGTACGTCGAGGCCAAATTGGCGCTGGACCTTTCTGGTGTTCGCGTCGAGCACGCGCGCAAGGCTGTCGAGGTCGCGGCCGCCGCCGAAGTTCAGCGTCAGCGTTTAGAGCTGGCGCGCAAAATTCAAGATCTGGAAGCGCAGATCAAAGAGCGTGACGCGGAAACCACTCGGTTTCGCAGTGCGGAGCTTGGAGCTGCCATCAAACTCGCCGACGCTTTTCATGCTAGCCACGCGCACGAAGACGGCACGTTTCAGCTACGCATCGAAAGGAACGCCCGTTTTGCGGAGCTTCACGGCGGGGACATGCGCGAAGAAACTATGCCCGGCAATCGGCTGCATCAACAGATCTACGGGCTGGCGCAGCTTGCGGATATCGATCCCAAATACTTGAACGGAAAGAAATGACTCAAGAGAAATCATGGATGGTCGCGCTGCGCGACACGGGCAAAGACACGCTCGAAATCTCGATCTACGATCAGATCGGCGGCGGCGTTTACGGCGACGGAATCGGCGTGAAAGACCTGCTCACGAAACTCCGCAGCGCGCCGAACGCGAAGAAAATTAGCCTCCGCGTGGGGAGCGTGGGCGGGGCCGTAGACGTCGCCAAAGCGATGCACTCGCTCTTGCGCGAGCGCGTAGCAGCCGGGGTCGAGGTGGAAGCGACGGTCGACGGGCTCGCGGCTTCCGCAGCGTCTTACCTGCTGACCGCGGCCAGCAAGGTCATCATGCCAAGCAACGCATTCCAAATGCTCCATCAGGTTCGGGGCGGCGCCCGCGGGACCTCGGATGATCTTGGCAGGGCGTCGGAGCTGTTCAAGCGCACGAACGCGCAGCTCGCGCAGGGCTACGCCGATGCAAGCGTGCGACGTGGCAAGGGCAAGACGCAGGCGGACTTTCTTGCAGAATTCGCCCGAGGCGATCTCTACTTAGACGCCGACGAGGCCATCGCTTGGGGCTTGGCCGACGAGAAGATGGAGCCGGTGCAGATGGCCGCAGCGCTGGACCTCTCGGACCTGCGCACTGCGCCTGAGGCGCTGCGGCGTGTCGTCGGCGGCAAGTCGCGTACGACGATGATGGGGTCGATGATCGTGACCATGTCCGCAGTGCGCGGTGCAGCGGCGGCGCCTTCTGGCCGTGATGATGGCGAGCCGTCACGCTTGCGGCTTGTGCGTGAGTGCTGACGAGCGAGTGACGCACATCGGTTCGATGATCGTGACCTGGTGACAATCGAGCCAAATTAGGCTCTGAAATACACACGATAAATGCCGCAAAATCGATAGGTTCTGTGGGAATAGCGTGGGCGTGTCGCCGCCTCCATTGAGACCCCCGACCCGAGCGAAGATTGAGGTCACTTCGATCGATTTCGGATCGTTCGGGATTTCGTTCGGGTGATTTCGGGCGCGCTCTGCCGTCGGAGCGCGCGGGCCGCGTTGCGCGTGAAGCAGCCGACCGCCGTCCGACCTCGATCTTCAATTTCAAGCAAACATGGCATCCAAACCCGACGGCGCGCCGACCAAACACCGGGCGCATCCAGTAGCCCGAAGCGAATTCGCGCGCCGTTCGAAGCGGTGGCCGAGTTCAATTACGGAAGCGTGCGCAGGTCCGTTGAGGGCCGCTTGCCTCGACAGCGGCCGGATCGACGCCGCACATCCGGCCGTGATTGCTTGGGCCGCCAAACGCGACATCGATCCGGCATCTTTGCTCGACCTGGCGACCCCCACGGCCGCGAAAGCGACTGGGCTGCGCGGCCGCGGACGCCCCAAGGCCGTGGATGCGGCGGCGGCCGTGTCAGCTTCGCCAAGCGACTACGCACAGCCGACGGACGTGAGCACCCTGCTCGAATTGCCGCTGCGCGAAGTTCTCGATCGGTACCAGTCCGTTCAGGGCTTCGCGGACTGGCTGGATATTCGGAAATCGATCGCGGACACGCACCGCGTCGAATCGAGAAATCTGCGCGATGATGGGCAGCTGATTTCGCGCGAGCTCGTGAAGCAAAGCGTGCTCGGTCTTGTCGAGAACCAGAACCTTCGACTGCTCGAAAACGCGCCGCGGAAAGCCCGCATTGGTGTTTTGGCGCTGGCCGAGGCAAGAGCCCCCGCCGAAGAAGTCGAGGCCGAGATTCGCAGAGCGATCAGTTCGGAACTCACGTTGGCCAAACGTCAGGTGGCCAATGCACTCAAGCGTTGTAAGGCCGGCGACAACCCGCCGGAGGTTACCGACGAGCGTATGGAGCGACGCCGCTTGGCGGACCGAAGATTGACCAATGACATCCAAAGGCGGCTCGCTGAGCTCGGCTCTAGAGAAGTCGTCGACATCGTTCGCAAGGCAATCGCGCGCGCTACGTCGGAGGCGGACAAGGTTCGTTTCGACGCAGCACTCGAGGCACTTCCGCCGATCGCGGGTGACGTCGCGAATCAGATCGCTACCGCGCTCGCGTCGCACGTCACGCGAGCAATCACAGAATTCAATGCACAGGAGATGCGAGAATGACCCCCGCTGAACGTTTCCTCGCGGAGTTGATCGAGTCGTACGAGGCAGAAGAGTTGCCGCAGATCATCGCCACACTCGCGCGGGCCGCGGAAGCGCTGCGCGATGAGCCCGCTGACTTCGACGCGATGAATCTTAGCTATCGTCAGCTCATGGCTAAAACCGGAGTGCAGATACCAGACGACTTCGAGATTCCAGGCGTGACTGATCGCATCCCCAATGCGCTCGACCTTCCACTGAAGAAGCTCGAGACCTTCATCGGCGTGCACGAGTTCAGGTATCACCTGCAGCAACTCGACAAGCAGCTCGACCGCGAGAACGCCGATCTCGGCCGCGCGCTCGCGGAGCGTTACCGCTTCCCTGATTGACCTTCAAGACCGACCCGTAGCGGATCCGGGTTCTCCCGCCGAAGTCGCGGCGGGAGACGGCGCGCGTCCCAGGTAACGCAGCGCCGTCAGGTCGAAGCGCACTAACTACGTCGACCGCTCCTTTTTCTGGGGAGCGCGGGCCGAATCGCGGCCCGCCGGGCGCGCGTGCGTTTCTTTGGTCCGCACGCGCGCTCGCGACACGCGCCTTCCACCCCACTCTCGATAGGATTCAAATGAAGTGCATGCATGTGAATGAGGCGCTTGCAACGTTCCACGACGTAAAGAGTCGCATGACACTGCGTCAGTTCGCGCAATTGACGGCTATCCGTCTCGGCGTCTCTGGACCGATCTTGGACAAGACGCTCGAGGAGCTCGAATCAATATTTGGCAGCGTTGCGGAGCTGAGCAAGTTCGTGAGGAACGAGCGCGAGATCGGCGAACGCGAGTTGCGGGCACTCTATTGCGTGCTGTTGTCCGGCTTGTTCCCGTTCGATTCAGGCCAGTCCTAAACAGTCTTTGCCAGCGCCCGTACCCTCTTTAGTCAGCGGGCAAGTCATCGAAGCCGCGATGGCTGCAGCGCGCACGCGTTTCAATTCCGCCTAGCGCGCTGTGTTCTGGCAAGCGCCCGCGGCCGCGCCACCCCTACCGAGCCGGGTGGCGCGGCGCTGCGGTTTTCAATTTTACTCACGGAGCGAATCAGTGTCCGATCCATCTTTGAGCGCGCCCGCAGACTGGGCCGCCATCGTCTACGGCCAGTACGACGCGGTGCAGGTGCCTTACCACCCGGGCATTCCTGAATACGCGCAGCGCGGGTACGTCGGTCCCGATTGGCCTCCGCCTGTAGCTATAGGCGGGGCTTCGACGAACATCGGTCCCGCGCCGCCGATCTGGAGGACAAGCGGCGACTATCACCAGTCCCACATCGAGATCGCTCTCGGTCGCGCAGAGCCCGATTCCCCAACCTGGCTTTCCGCAGCGCATCTACGCGCAGAGTGCCTACAGAAGGGCCGCTACGGCAGTCGACGAGGCATCGTGCGCCTGTCCTATCTCGATGCAGTGCAGGTTCCCGATGTCGACGACTTCGATGGGGTGGAGCTCTCCGCGATGCAGTTTGCCGAGGAGGCGTTCGCCAGCGGGGTTCCGATCGCCAACCCGCACTTCCAGACCAAAGAACCGATCGGCGCGCCGGGAGATGGCTACTGGCCTACGTTCATTCCCAATTCGCCATTGGCTGACCTGTACCCCTGGCAACGGGCATTGGGAGCGCGGAATTCGCCGGTCGAGCTGATCGGGCGTCTGAGTGAAGCGGGTGTGCTGACCGTCGATTTTAGATCGCTTCCGATTCTGGCGGCGGCACGTTCACTGTCCGTCCGCGAACTCCCTCTGTGGGTGGTGTACGTGTGACCCCGCCTTTCGAATTCGAGTGCGCGGCCGCGGCGCGCGCTCCGCGTCCCGCGCAAGCGCACGCGTACCAGCCGCTCGACGGCTTAGTCCGGGCGCTCGAAAGGCTCGAGGCGCTCGCGCGGGACCTTGCCGCGGACGCGGACCGCGAACGCGCTTCAGAGCAGCGGCAACCCGCGCCCGCTCTAGTTTGAACCCACCGAAGAAGCGCGGCCGCGGAACGCGTGCTGCGCGCCACGTTGAGATCCGCATCTGCTGCAGCTGCGGCACTCGCAAAACAACCCGTGCCGGCACGCTGCCAGCGCGTTGGATCACAAGCAGAACTCTCCGAGCACTTTGCCCCGCTTGTGCGGGCATTAGGTCGTCACAACCAAGAAAGACAGCAGATACAAATGGAAACTCAATGCCTCCAATCCACTAGCCTTGTCGTCGCCACCGAAGTGGCGGAGGATGAATTTACCCGCTTCGCTGAGGCGATGGATCTCGATCTCGACGCCAAGGTCTTGGACGACGACGATCGAAAAAACCTCGAGCTCAGCAAGCATCGCATCGTGCGGGCAATCACGCTCGGGCACCTGGTCGTCGACGACAAAGGGCAACCGATCTACACGCCGCAGCTGGGCGACACGAAGCCGATCACATTCTACGAGCCGACAGGTGCATCGCTGATGTCATCACAGTCGCCAAAGAAGACCGGTGCCAGCGGCGTTGTCTCCCAGATGTTCGGCACGCTCGGCGATATGACCAAGACGAGCGCGGCGCGCTTTGCGGCGATGCATCAGCGCGATTTGCGCGTTTGCCTCGCGCTAGCCACCCTTTTTTTGGGGTGACAGTCCGCACTCAATTGGTGCGCTTCGGCGCGGACGCGCGCCTCCCCGCGGACCGCGAGACGGGCAAGGCAACGCACACGCTCGTGACCGTCTACTCCGAAATGCTGCTGCAAGTCTGCCGGAACTACCCGGGCATCCCCGACGCGCGCTCGCTGACCATGGCCGAGATTCGCTTCTTCTACGAAGGGGCGCGCGTGGAACTGCACGAGTGCACGAAGGCACGTTGACGAATGAGTAAGAACGAAGGGGCCACTCATGGCCGGTAGATTTAGTATTACGGCTCAATTTAACGCGATCGATGGCATGTCAAAGGTCATCGGGAAGATTGAGTCGAGGATGAGCGGCTTCGGTCGAAGCTTGGGCGGCGGGTTGAGCCAGATCGACAAGTTCAACGCGAAGATTGCAAGCGGCCTCGAAAGCGTCGCGATGAAGGTCGGCGCAGTCGGCCTCGCGGCAGGCGGCGCGCTCGGCGTCGGACTGTCCAAGGTAGTCACGACCGGCGCAGAGTTCGAGCAAATGATCACGGACGTCGGCGCCGTGATGGGCAAGAGCCGTTCGCAGATTGGTGATCTAGAAAAGGAAGCCATGCGCCTCGGCGTTACGACGCAGTTTTCGGCGACGCAGGTCGCGGAGGCTATGGAGTTCATGGCTCGCAAAGGCTTCGATTCGCAGGAGATACTCGGCGGTATCCCCGGCGTTCTGAACGCTGTCGCTGCGTCCGGCCAGGGTATGGCCGAGGTTGCGACAGTTGTAGGGAGTTCGATCCGCGGCTTTGGTCTGGACGCTTCAGAGGCGGGGCGCGTCGCGAACATTCTCGCCTACACCGCTGAAAAGACCGGCGCGACGATTACCGACATGGGCTCGGCGCTCGCGATCGCGGCCCCTACCGCTAAGACGCTCGGAGTTTCGATCGAGGACACAGCCGCGTCCGTTGGTTTGCTCCAGAAGATGGGCATTGATGCATCGACGGCGGGCACAGCGACCGCGACGATGCTCGCGAAGATCACGAAGCCATCACACGAGGCGGCACAGCAGATGGCGTCGCTGGGCATCAAGTTCGACGACGCCAAGGGCAACATGCTGCCCTTCAATCAGGTGCTTGCGCAGTTCGTGAAGGCCGGCGACAAAGCGGGAGGCAATATGGCGAGGATGAGCTTCTTCGCCGAGCTTGTCGGCCTGCGCGGAGACAAGGCGGCCATCGGTCTTTCGGACATGGCCAAATCGGGCGACTTCAGCAAGCTCGTGGATGGCATCAAGAACACGGGCGACTACGCGGAACGCGTCGCGAAGATTCGCATGGATACGACCACCGGGTCGTGGAAGCTGCTTACATCAACGGTTGAGGTGCTCGAGACAAGGCTCTTCAACTTGAAGAGCGGATCGCTGCGTGGCGTCGTCGACAGAATGAACGCTTGGGTCTCGGCGAACCAGGACCTGATCGTCAGCAAAGTTGACGACTTCATCAAGAAAATCGGCGACAACTTACCCACGATCGTGACCTGGGTCGAGCGCTTCGCCAAGGTGGCCGGCGTGTTCATGACGTTTGCATTTGGAGTTCGCATGGCGACCGGTGCAATGGCCCTGTTCAACTTCGTGTCCAGCGCCAATCCGTGGGTTCTGCTGCTCTATGGACTTGTTCTGCTCACTGCGGCGATCGTTGCATTCTGGCCAGAGATCAAAAAACACGAACAAGCTTTCCGACAGGTAGGCGTCGCCATTGTTGAAGTCCTCGGCGCACTTGGATTTCTCGCGGGTGCGTATGGGATCTTTCTGCTCGTGACCAACGCGTCCACTCTCGCAACGATTGCGTACGTGGGATGGGTGCTCGCCGCGCGCAAAGCCGTGGCTGCCTGGACTTTCGTCACCAACGGTCAAGCGATTAAGACCGGCATCGCAACCGGCCTTCAGTGGGCCCAAACCTTTGCGGTCGGAGTCTATACCGGCGTTCTTGGCGTCGGTAAAAAGGCAATCGCGCTGTTCACGGGAGAGACTATAACGATGGGCGGCGCCATGTCGGCAGCAGTCGGCCCGCTGCTTGCGGTCGCGGCTGCGATCGGCGCGATCTACCTGGCGAAGAAAATGAACGACGACCTCAAGAAGAATACTGGCGGGATGGGGATATTCGATATCGCAGGCGGCATGATCAAGGAAGGCACACTCGATCCGTTCAAAGTCGTCGACAAGCATCAGAACGAACTCGCGCGCCAGGCCGCGGGGCAGCCGGACCCCGCTAAGGTGGCCGGACTAACCGTTCCGGGGCTCAATATTCCAGGATTGCCGGCGGGTTCAGATCCTCAAGCGATGATCGCAGCGTTGATCGCGCAGCAGAGTGCTCTGCACCCTGGCGGCCAGCCCGGCGCCGCGGCCAACCCTTTTGCTCCGCAGGTTATTGGCCCGACCTCCAAGGAAACGGGCGAAGCGTTAGCAACGGCGATGGCCCCCATCCTCGCGAATGTCCTGAAGGAGAGTAAGGGCGAGATTGTCGTCCGCGCCGAAGGTGGAACGACTGCCGAAGTTTCGAAGCAGACCAAGGTCGGCTCGAAGCTCGTCGTCCAGCCGAGCGGCGGGATGTAGTGGGCGCGTGCCGCGGGTCGCGCTCGCGTTCGGACGGGACGCGGGCGACTCAGAAGCGGGGACGCTTTACGCCAAACCGAGCGCGTTCGCGGACAGTCATGGCCACTCCTGCAAGCCCCGGAAAGATCCGACTCGCTGTTACCCGACGGCGGTGCAAGCAGTCCATAAGTCGCTCGTCCTGATCTCGCGGAAGGATGAACTTCCGCATGATCGGGTTGGGAGTCGGAAGTGCTCCGTCTCGCGCCGGAAGTGCACCCGATGCGACATTCGATAGAATGTCGTCGATTCGCGGCAGGTCGAGCACGTCTAGACCGGTTCCTGGCGCAAGGCCGGCGAGGGTGAATAGACCATCTTGCGCGTGCAGATTTGGATTGTCGTATCGGCTAGTCTGAAAGACTCGACAAGTTGCCGCTTCCGTCGGGTTGGAGCTGACATAGGAACCGTGAAGCGCCCACACTGCGAGTTCAGCGGCCGGCGCTGCCGGCCTAAGGCAAGCGAAATACGCGGCCACAGCCGCGTGCCGCGTCCAGTCGAGCAATCTTGTCGGCAGGCCGTAGTGTTGGGCTAAGGCAAGCGGCTTTTCGCTTCCTACGCCAGGTACCCCGCCAAACATTCGGTATTCAAGCGGGACCTGGACGCCTGCAGCCTCGAGAGCCTCGAGAAAGGCCTGAAGCAATTCCCCTTCTTTGGTCATGCGCACCCCTTCGGGCGTGGCGCTCGGAACGAGAGGCGCCTCCCCGACGCGCACAAGAGCCTTCCACTCTTCTTCGCGATGCGCTTTGGGCTCGAGAAGCCAATCCGAATCTCCGTGGCCTCGAAAGATCCAATCGTCAGGCGCGTCCTGCCAGAGAGCACTCGATGGATCGAGCGCGCGCAGGAACTCGTTCGCGTCTCGGAATCGCCCTTCCCAAATACCCGGTCGAGCTTCGTTCCACGTTGTGCCACTCATATCTTGCTCCCGTGGAGGTTAGCGGGCCGGGTGCGACGCACTCGATCCCCACAAGGTGTCTAGTTCGCGCGCCCATACCTCGGCCGCGTTCCGCGTGGCGCCCTCGCAGCTCTCAAGCGCGTGGCGACATGGTTCAATGGCTGCAACCTCTTTGCACGACATCCGCTGCCCGCCATAACGCGTGAGTGAGGCTTGCCAGCCTTTGAGTTCGTCTGCATCGTCGACAAGATCGCTGGCGATTTCGTTGCGTGCTCTCAGGTTGGTGACCCCGCCGACCGCCGTTACTCGTTTTTCTCGCTCGAGGTCTTTCTTTAACCCGCGCACCTCATCGTCGATAGAACACATGATCGCTGAGATGGCGGGCACGGCGTAGGTCTGGTCCAAAGCCTTAGCGTGCACTTGCGCCTCCACAGCTGCCTTTTCCTGGTCTTTGGCGTCTCTTGCGGCGACCCAAGCCTTCGCGTGGTCCGCCTGCTCGACGCGAGCGCGCTCGGCATCCGCAGCGCGCGCCTCTTGCATTCGTTCGAATTCGGCACGGCTTCGGGCGTCATCCTCGGCCGCGGCAGCACGTGCTGCCTCTCGTGCGGGGCGTCCCTGTTCTTCCTGGAGGTTCGCCCAAGCCGCCGCTCGCTCGGCCTCGGTCGGGTAGCAGGCGCTCTCGCCGCTTGGAAGCCGCGAGCAGAACGGCCCGCCACCTGGTGTCCCTGGTGTGGACGGCGGGAAGATCTCGGCACAGCCAGTCAGGGCGAAAGCTATGCACAGGTATCTCATGCTGAGCATTCCGCCTCGAAGCCTTCCACCATGCCCATAGTTTTCATGATCGCGTAGCCTCGGGCGGCGCGGCAGGCGCGGTCAAGCGGAGCTGCATGGTCATTTTTACATGCTCCCGTTAGCACGCAACTCTGCCGTCGCTGTGAGAGTTGAGCGCAGCTACGGTGAGGCAAACACCAGAACATGTGCAAGGAGATCTGAGTGTCCAACAAGACGAGCTACTCCGACCAACTTGAGTGCCGCCATTGCCATAACGTGGCCCCGATGCGGATCGCGGGCAATTTGGCGGATACTAAGTTTCAGGAGGAAAGAGGATTCGCGCCAGTAGAGCACGGCATGATCTACGAGCTGCTAGCCTGCCCCAAATGCGATCAAGTCACGATCCGCTGTGGGCATTGGCATGACGGGATGGAGCCGGACGACTGGTATGGAGAGATCATCTACCCAGCGGAACGCCCAGCAATTCAAGGACTCCCCGAGAACGTTGCGCGTGAGTTTTGGGCTGCGGAGAGAGTTGCAACGATCTCAGCCAACGCTTATGCCGTCCTCCTTGGACGGGTGCTTGATGTTGTCTGCGATGATCGCAAAGCGTCGGGCAAAACTCTTCACGAACGTCTGACGGACCTGGCTGAGCGACAAGAGATCCCGAAGAACCTTGCGGACATGGCGCATAAACTTCGACAGCTTCGGAATGTGGGAGCACACGCAGATTTGGGTGGCCTCACGGATGAAGAGGTACCTGTCCTCGAAGCGCTTTGCCGCGCTGTGCTCGAGTACGTCTATTCCGCGCCCAAGTTGATAGAACGAGTCGAAAAGCTTGTTGCCAAACTAAAAGCATCTTAGGCGTCGAGCACGCCCAGATATCTTGTCGCTGCATCGAACCGGCTGGCCAGATCCTCTCGTCACGCGAATCGTGGTATCCAGTTTAGTTTCGGATCATGGGTTAAACATTGACTGCCGAATTAACGGTGTGAAGATGCGACCAATCTGCGTGTGCCGCGGACAATCCGCTTCCCAAATCGTGGTGTGGATGTCACCTTCCGTAAATCAAGTGAGCCCGCGACGTGCAACCGTCCGGGCTCATGACCACCGGAAGGTTAGTTCCAATGGCTCTGGCCAATTCGCATTCGATCAATCTCACGTCAACTTCGTTCACGACAATTGCAAAAATGCTCAGTGCTGCTGCGCGAATCATGAAGGATCCGTTAGGCTCGCCGCCTGAGTTCTACATGGACGCCCGCGAACAACTCATGACATTCAACGAGTTCGTCCTAAACGGCGACGACTCCGAACTAGACGCGCGCGAGCTCGCGTACCTGAAGCGCGTTTGCGACGCGATGGAAGCTCCTTCATGCCCAAGCGAGAGCGCGACCGAGACGGCATCTACGACCGCAACGGCGACGGTTGGCTCTGGCTCCAACACGCCGGCAAGCGCGTCAGCCTCAGGACGAAAGACCGCGCGCAAGCGCGTATCGCCGCAGCCGAGCATAAGCGCTGCGCCGCGGATCCGACCTACCGCGCGGCGCAGCTAGTAACGCTCGAGGATGCCTGCCTCGCGTTCGAGAAGTACGCGAGAACGGGCGGCAATCGCCAGCGTCCGCCATCGCCGGCTACCTTCGAAATGTACCGGGTGCACTTCGGCCATTTCGTTCGGATCGTCGGCGGGGATACTGGGCTGCAGCAGATAGCCGCCTCGACGGTGGACGATTACATCGCAACCCGTCGAGGCGAGCACATTGGCAAGCCTCCGCCTAGAGGCCAGCGGGACGCGCGACGCACGGTGCAGGCAAGCACCGTGGACAAGGAGCTCGCTACGCTGCGCCAGGTCTTGCGCTTCTGCCTCCGGCGCGGCTGGTACCACCGACCGCTCGAGGGCGTCCTGCCGAAGTCGGCGGGCGGTCACTATGAGCCCCTAGAGCGAGCGTTGACCGACGACGAAGTTCCAAGGCTTCTGGCCGTGCTTCCCGAGGGTCGAGCGGCGACCTGCGCGTTCTTGATCGCCTTCGGCGCGGATTGGTGCGCCGTCGAGCGCGCCCAGCTCGAAGATTTCGGCGGTGCCGATTGGTGCGCGAGGCGCGTGCTCGTTCGTGGAACGAAGAACGCGAAGCGCTGGGCGGAGGTGCCGATTGTCGAGCCGTTCGGCGCGCTCGCGAACCGCGCTCGCGAGTGGCTCGTCGCGCATGGCGCTTTCCCCAAGTGGGGCAAGCAACGCGTTCGCGATCTCGCGACCGCGTGCCGACGCGCGGGCGTGCCGCGGATCACGCCCCGCGACCTGCGTCGCACGCACGGACAGGTGCTTGCAGCCGCGGGCGTGCCCCCGCACCTCATCGGCGACATGTTGCGGCACACGGATGCCCGCATGGCGGAACGCGTCTACGGCCAGCGCACGCGCGAGACCGTCGGACGACAGGTGTCGGCGATCACTCGACGCGGATATCCGAACCCCGACGCGTAAACGCGTGGAACGATTGGTGGAACTCGAATCTCAAAAAAGAGCTCCACTTCCACGTACGAATCCCGTATCCACTGGACGGTTGGGAATCGAATTGAACGGTACGCGCGCGACTGCTCGTCGCTCACGCGCTGCCTAGATACCAAATAAGGGTAGTCAAATGGCGTCTTTCAAGATCGTAGCGAAAGCTGCGCGTGCTGTCGCGTCTTGGGTTCTCCTTGGGGTGCTGGTAGTGCTCTGCACGGTTGGGTGCGGTGGTTCGGTGTCGACAGACGTTGACCCAAGTGCCGTATGCGAGCCGCAAGAACGAGGGGTCGCAGCGGTCGAATGTGAGTATGGCATCGTTCATCCCGAGTGCGGCTTGGTGCCAGGGACGACGACCTGCTACCGAACCGGGTCAGATATCGGTTGCTGCCCGCCCGACTTGCCGAAACGCGCCACGCCGTGACGCTCGCGCAGAAGTGCTCGAACTCGTGACCGAGGAGCCGTGGGCGCGCTCACTGAAAGAGCGCGGTTCCCGCGTGCCGCGGTGACTCTCGAGGCCGTCCGGGTCGCCGAGGTCTTTCGCGCGACCGCGAACGAGCTCGAGGAGATTGCGGGTGCCGCGCCCGCGTTCGAGCTGGGCAGCCTCCGGCGGAGGGTCGGGGGCGCGGTGCTCAATCATGCGCGCGCGCGCACTGCAGCACCGACGAGCGCGCTCAGGACTTCCTTGGTGGCCGCCAACGAGCGCCGTCGAATTCAAAATCTGGATAATCTCGCATCGCGTGCGGGAACATTCGAATCACGTTCCGAATTGGATTGCACGCTGCACCGATCGCAGCATGCAAATTTACCTTCGCCCAGGCGCCATCATAGGTCGCCTTGGTTACTCCCGCGAGATCGCTGAGAAGCTTCAGTTGAATCGAGCTGTCATACAAAACAAAAGTGCGCCGCGGGCCCAATCGGCCCATGAATAGCCCGAGCTCGAAAAGCACGTTGTCTCGGGGTGAACTCTCGACGACGTCGCGAGAGCTAATGAGGTCGTCCGGGGATAGGATCAGGATAGCGAAATCCGTCGTATCGAGTGCCGCGGTCAAACCTTCGAGCGTCGTATGTCCAAGAACGAATCGCCCCTGATGCCATACGGTAGGGGCGAACTCTCGAGCCAGATCTTCCTGAACCTGTTCCGCAATCCGTATCGCCTCCGAAGACGAGCCGATGAATATTGACGGGCCGGGAATCATCGAAAGACCACCGCCTGAAACGTACTTGAAGGCAAGTAGGGCTGCAACTCGTAGCTCCGCGCGGTCCACCCGGAAGAGCTGGCCTTCGGGACGACCCGCTCACATCGGTTGCTTGGGCAGGTACGTGGCGCCAGAGCTGGCCTGGGGCAATGCGGGGGCAATACGACCCGCGCTCGCCAAAAACTGCCGGCATTTATCAACAGCCGCGCCGATCCGTTTTCAGCGCTTTCGCGCTACGGATCGGCTTATTTTCAAGGGCTCCGACTCTAGGACTCGAACCTAGGACCCGGCGATTAACAGTCGCCTGCTCTACCAACTGAGCTAAGTCGGAATATCTGTAAGGACGCGAGACATTAGTCGCCGAAGTTCGAAGGTCAAGCAGATCCGTTCGCTGTGAAAGCGCCCCGCGTGATCGCCCGAGTTTTGGCGGACTCGTCGGAAATTTTGGGCGCATTTCGGCCGCTCGGCAGCCGGCGCGGGAGCCCTTTTGGGGCATCAGCCGTTGACGGATCGGCGGGCCGGATGCCATAGCGCGGGGGTGACGACGCCTGCATCCGAGATCGCGACCACCCCGAAGGCGCTGACCGTGGAGCCTGAGGCGCCCGCGCTGGCTCAACCTGACGCTGAACTGACTCGCTCGGCCGGCCGAGGCGGGCTCGCGGTGGCGTTTGCCAAGGTCTATTTCATTTTCGTTGGGCTCGTACAACAGATCGCCTTGCCGCGTTTGCTGGGCTTGGACGGGTACGGTGCACTAGCCAGCGCGCTTTCGATCGCCGGCATCACCTACAATCCGGTGACCACGACCTCGATCCAGAGCGTCAGCCGCGCTGTCGCGCAGTCTACGCCCGAGACTCAAGCCGGTACGATTCGCCGTGTGTTCATCGTGCACGCGGTGTTCGCGCTGCTACTCGCGGTCGGCTTCTTCTTGCTCGCACCGACGATCGCCGAGTCGGTGGGCGCGCCTCACGTGCTGGGGCCGCTGCGCATCTTGAGCGGCGTGATGCTGCTCTACGGCTTGTACACGCCGCTGATCGGCGTGCTCAACGGGCAGCGCAGGTTCGTGGCTCAAGCAACGCTCGATGTGGTCGCCGGGACGCTGCGCACCGCGGGTCTGATCGGAGGAGCCTTCGCATTCGCCCGCTACAACTTGACCGTGGAGGGTGCGACCGTCGGCTTCGTCGGCGGTGCTTCGCTGATCTTGACGGCCGCGATATTCTTGGTCGGCATCGGCAAGCGCGGCGCATCTTCGATCAGCGCGCGCGAACACCTGATCTTTGCGCTGCCGGTGTTGCTCGGACAAGTGTTGTTCAATCTGCTCTTGCAGGCCGACCTCACGCTGCTCCGTCGCTTCGCTTCGCAGGCAGCGCTGGCGAAAGGGTTGGCGGCGGCGGCGGCCGATCCGTTGGTGGGGGCGTATCGCGCGACGCAGCTGTTTTCCTTTTTGCCTTATCAGCTGCTGATCGCCGTGACCTTCATCTTGTTCCCGATGCTCGCCGCGGCTGCTCGCAACGGTGATCGCGCCGCGGTCGCGCGTTATGTGCGCACGGGTGTACGTTTGGCCTTGGTGTTGGCTGGGTTGATGGTCAGCGTGACCGCGGGCCTCAGCGACCGCTTGCTGTTCTTGGTGTTTGGCGCCGAAGCCGCTGCGCTCGGTGGGCCTTCGCTCGAGCTGCTCGCCATCGGCTTCGGCGGCTTCGCGATCTTCGGCGTATTGACGACCGTGTTGAACAGTTTGAAGCACGAGCGTGAAACCGTGATCGTGACCGCGGTGGCCGTCACCTTGGTCGTGGCGCTGTGCTACTGGCGCGTGCGCGGCGCGCCGTTCGGCGAGGACTTGCTGCTGTACACGGCGCAGGCCACTGCCGCCGGCTTGTTCGTGGCTACGCTGTCTGCGGCGTTTTTCGTGTATCGCGCGGCGGGCGCGGTCGCTCCCCCACTGACGCTCGTGCGCGTCCTGCTCGCTGTCGGAGTCGCCACTACCTTGGGTCGATTTCTGCCCCATGCCGGCAAAATTGTAACGCCTGTGTATGCCGTCGTGGTCGCGCTCGCGTATGTCCTGATTTTGCTGATCAGCCGCGAATTGGCGGCCGCTGATTTGGCAACCTTGCGCGCGGTAGCAGCCAAACGCGGGGCCCGCTAGTGCTAGGGTTGTGCATGGCTCGCCCGATTTGGATTTGGCTACCCAGCGCGATCGCGCTCGCGCTGAGCGCGTGCGGCGGGTCGTCCGAGGGCGGCTTTTTCAGTGATGTGGTCAGCGGTGCGGGTGGCTCGAACTTTGGCGGCGTGTCGTCACGCGCGGGGTCGACTGCCGGTTCTGGTGGTCCAGCGAGCGCTGGCGCTTCGAATACCGGGGGCGCCCCGGTTAGCGGGGGCAGTCCGGGTGCGGCGGGTCGAACCGAAGCGGGCGCGAGCAGCGGTGGAGCACCAACGGCAGGCACGAGCTCCGGCGGCCGGGCAGGCTCGAACAGCAATGGTGGTAGTGGCGGTGGCGCGGTAGCGACGGGCGGTGGCGGCACGGCGGGCCATGGCGGCGGGGCAGCGGCAGGCCATGGCGGCGCGCAAGCCGGCTCCGGCGGTTCAGGCAATCCCCCGACTTGCAGTGAGCTACTCAAACAAGCGAGTGAGCAGCTCGACGCAGCCCGCGTCTGCAATTTCGCGGCGAATGCGCAACAGTGCACGGGCACCGTGAAGAACCAGTGCAACTGCGAGGTCTCGGTGCACCGAGACGACTCGGCGGAGACCAAGGCCTACTTGGCCACGCTGAAGCAGCTGTCGGCAAACAACTGCATCTCTGTGTGCACCGCCGTGTTGTGCAAGCCCGTGATCGAGGGGCAATGCAAGCAGTCGGGATCCAGCGCGATGGGCATGTGCACCGCAGCCAGCAATGGCGCCGGCCCCGGCCCCTGATCCCGTATCGAGATGCACGCGCGCCAGGCGCGCGCTCAAGTCTCGATCGCTTCCCGCACGAACAAGTCTTCCAAGGTTTCGTGACGCGGGGTGACCTCCGAGATCGCAAAACCGAGCTCGAGCGCCCGTTTTAAAATCACGGCGACGTTCGCCTCTCCTTCGATGCCCAGTACGAGGCGCGGGCCCAAGCGCTGCACCGTGCACCCCGAAGCTTGGCACTCAGTAGCGAAGTCATCGCCGGCACCCAACACCACCACGTCGGTGCGCCGCACCTCCTTGCGCAGCAAATCCCCGAGCCGACCGCTGACCACGACCTCTCCCCGGCGGAGGATCGCGACGCGATCGCACATGGCCTCGACATCGCTCAAAATATGCGTCGAAAAGAAAATCGTGCGGCCCTGCTTGCGCTCGTTCAAAATGAGATCGCGCACTTCCTTGCGCCCCACGGGATCGAGCCCGCTCATCGGCTCGTCCAAGATCAAGAGCTCCGGGTCGGAGACCAACGCGGCTGCGAGCCCGGTGCGCTGCAGCATGCCCTTCGATAAGCGCCGAACGGGACGGTCTGCCGCGTACAGCACGCCGACCTGATCCAGCACCTGGCGCGTGCGATCGCGGGCGGCGCGCGCGGAGAGCCCCGACAAGCGCGCGCACAGCTCGACGAACTCGGTCGGCGACAGGTACGGATACACGTACGGGTTTTCCGGTAAAAATCCAACACGAGCGAGTGCACGCGGGCTCGGCACGGGATCACCGAACAGCGTAGCCTCGCCACCGGTGGCCGCAATCAAGCCGGTCAGCATCTTGATCGTGGTCGTCTTGCCTGCGCCGTTTGGGCCAAGGAAGCCGAAAATCTCGCCGCTCTCGACTTCGAAAGAGACGCCCTTCACGGCCAACACCCGGCGCATGAAAAAGCCTTGGCGAAACTCCTTGCGGAGTCCGCTCACGCGAATCAGAGTGCTCACGGGTACCAAGGGTAGTGGTGGTGGTGCGCGAGAGCAAAACGCTCGGGAGGGCGGAGCGACGAAACCAGTGCTCTGGCAGGCAGGGTCCCCCCCTGGTTCGTCCTCGGGCCGTCCGCAGGCGGTGCGCTGCCGACGGCTTGCCGGCGCACGGGCCTGCAGGCGTTCCCCCCAATCGGCGGTTTTTGGCGGGCATCCGGCATCACGGCGGGGCACCACGCGACGGCGCTCGGCCAAGGCGCGTCACGGCTGGCCTGCGCGACACGACAGACCCAGGCAGACCAGGCAGACAGAAATCAACGGACACATCGGGGCCGCGCCCACCGGGCCCAACGGCGCAAAAAACATGTTAACTATGGCGGGGACGAGTCAGCGCTCAGCGCTCAGGGAACGAGGAATGATGAAACGGGTCGGTCTAGCTTCTGTGTCGCTCTTGGGTTCCCTCTTTCTGGCTTCGAGCCTGTACGCGCAAGGCGCAGCACCAGCGCCCACGCCGGCACCAGCGCCCACACCCACGCCAGCGCCAGCGCCCGCCGCTGAACCGGCTCCCCCGGCCGCCGCGGCAACACCAGCGCCAGCGCCCGCGGCGCCCGCGACTGCCTCCGCGTCGCTTGGCACCGACACCGCGGGGCAGAGCTATGACGTCGATGCCAATGTCGAGCCGACCTCGGCTGACGAGATCGAACTCGAGCGCCGCTGGCGCGCCGAGTCGTTGCACCTCGGCAGTGCGCTGAGCGGCTCCACCGGTTTGATGCACGTGATCGAAGCCGGCGCAGGTGCGCCGGGGACGTTCCGCATCGCTGCCACCGGCTCGTATTTCGCGGGCACGGGCTTCTTGTGCAACAGCAGCTCGCCCTGTCCGACGTTCGTCAACGATCCCGCGCAACGCGAAACCGAAGACGACGTGACACGTGCCGGCGCGCATCTGGGCCTTTCGGCCACCGTGCTGCCGTTCTTGGAGGCCTATGCCGGCTTTCACAACCACGCCACGAGCGATAGCCGTGGCCGCCCGCAGCTGCTGCAGGTGCTGGGCGACACGAATCTCGGGGTAAAGGGCTTCATGCCGCACACGCCGGACGGCATCTTCACGTTCGGCGGTCAGGCCGAGCTGTGGCTGCTCAACGGCACGGGGGGCGTCGGTTTGGATGGTGCCAGCACCAGCTTCGCCTTGCGCGCGTTGGCGACCGCCGATCTGAACAATCGCTCGAAGGTGGCCGATCGCATTCCTCTCCGCTTCCACGCCAACGTCGGCTATCTGTTCGACAACTCGGGCAAGATCGTGAGCACGGTGGAAAGCACCCCGCCTCCGAACGGTCGCGGTGGGCCCGTCTCGCGCATCGAGCGCTTCGGTCTGGACATCAACCGCGTCGATTTCTTCCAGATGGGCTTCGCTGCCGAGTACGTGCATGAATTCGTGCGTCCGTTCATCGAATGGTCGATCGACGTCCCGGTCAATCGTCAAAACTACACTTGCGTCGTGCGCCAAGCCGAGGCCAACGGTGATCTGTGCTTGGGTCTGAACCAGGGCATGTCCACCAC
>Ga0247778_1000689_pt1 | contig 31614 bp, 13 predicted proteins | sample UWRJL049202B5_FD_179939 | JGI IMG/M metagenome (GOLD analysis project Ga0247778, IMG submission 179939) | Plant litter microbial communities from Arlington Agricultural Research Station in Wisconsin, United States - UWRJ-L049-202B-5 | ecosystem: Environmental > Terrestrial > Plant litter >...
ATTAATATTTTTGTTAATAATTAATTAAAAAAATTCATTTTAGCAAAAAAAAATAAATTTGAAATTAATAAAATATCGGACGATTTTATATCGATAAAAAAAAATTTTGATAATAAAAAAAAAAAAGATTTATTATAACCAATTTAAAAAATTATTTAAAATAAAATATAAAAAAAAAATCAAATTTTATCAATTATAAAATATTTATTAAAAATTGAAATTCTAAATAAATTAATAATTATAAAAAAATTTTAATATCAAATTTTTATTAAAACAAAATTTAATAAAAAATAATAAAAAAATAAAATCGAATTTAATAATAATATTATATAATTTTATTAAATAAAATTTTTCATTATTATTTTTTAATTATTAAAAAATTTTTATTTCAAAATAATATATAAAAATTATTATAAAATTATATTAGAAAATTTAATAATAATTTTTTGATTTTTTTATTATTAAATAAAATTAACATCGGGATTTATTTTAATATAAATTTTATAAATTTTTATAAAATTAATAAATTCCAGAATTATTTTTTTATTATTTTTTTTTATATTTTAATTATAATTTTTATAAAAATTATAAATTTATTTTTTTATTTTATAACTTAATTATTAAAAAATTTAAAATAGTTATAATAGAGAAATTATTTTTTTTATAAAAAGAACAAGATATTTTATTTTTTTTATTTTATATTTATTAATTACTGGAATTTTTTTTTAAAAATATTATTTCTATTTTTTTCGATTCTTTTTTATTAATTTGTAATAATATAAAATGTTAATAAGAAAATATAAGAAATTTATTATTTAGATCATTTTTTTTTATATAATATATATTATATTTTGTTTTTTTGAAAATTAAAATATATTATTTTAAATATTTGGTGTTTTATTTAATCCGGGATTGAATGGAGAGTTTAAAATTATTTACACATTTGTGCTAATCAGTGGATTTTGTATAAATATCTTGCGTTCTGTGTGGGCCGATCTTTTGTGCTACAAGTGAATTTCTTTTTGTGGGTCCGTAGAAGCAATTCAATCGGAAAGCCCGACACCCAGGCTGACGAAAGAGTACACTGTGCTGCTGGTGAAACAAGTTGTAAACTTGAACCGTGTTGGTGGATAATGCGACTAGTGCTTTGCCAACGTCCTTCACCGAATCTCCAAAAGCAGTGAGCAGTGGTATCCCAGTGCCAATGGAAACAAGGACTTTAAGGTGATCATCTAATCTCCAGTCTGGCTTGTAGTTACCGAAGATGTCAGTTGCTTCATTCCAGATCTGTTGGATTGGGTTGTTGGCCCCAGTCCCTCCATCTTTGAACGTTTCGCTTCCTATGTTAACAGCTTCAAAAAAGGAGGACGCTGCAGAAGTCGCTCGTGCGACTTCCCAGATTTTCGCAATGCTACGAATGTCATTCCCACGTCGTCGGGAGTAGTAGTTGGAAAGGACCACGGTCTCCGAAGTCTCACCACTGGTAGCACATACAAATCTGTAGATCGCTCGGTTAATAGACTACATTTCCAGCCAGAGGCTTGGAACTAGGGGCGTACGTTTTGCATTTCGACTCATCCGGTGTCTCTTTGAAGAATGATTCGGGATTCATCCCTCGCTTGATTAGCAGGGCTCGAATTCCGGTCTCAAGAGCTTTATGGTCGAATCTGTCTTTGAGAACAAGGTCGGGCTTTCCTTGGAAACGGATCCCTACTTTCATGCGATGAATTTTGGTGAATATGTTTGGCGATAGGGCTTTGTATTCGGCAATACACTCGTCAACTGTCATTCCAAGTCGACCAAGCATAATTGCGATCAGGCCGCCGGTTGAAGTGCCACCGATCATGTCGAAATGGTTGCAAGGCTGTCACGGAGCGGATGATTAGCAGCACGTTGATTATATTCCAAGTGCCTACACTAACCTTTGGGGGATCATCAGGATCCACTGCGACAGATTCCAAAAGTTTTTTGAGAATGAGGAGCGAGGAAAGCCCTCGCACTCCGCCCCCATCAAGAGAAAGGAGTCTCAGCTGCTGGCAATCTCCTCCTGTGTTCCCCATGATGTCTGGGTGCTCTTCAAGCTCGATTTCACGCGATGTTGTAAACTGTCTAGTTAGACACAGCTCTGTCGTACCAAAGCTAATTTTGGTAAAATCGATCGGCGTTCGACCTCTGAATACGAATCATGAAGAGGAGCAAAGGCTAAGTTTGCCCTGTCCACTCTTATATGCGCTGCGCCTTAACGAGATGCTTGCTTGGGCATTCTTAGCGCGCTAACGTGTTAGACTTTAATTGGATGTGTTGGCCGAGGCTGACCACACGCTGAGTTGTGCATTGCGCTGCCCAATCACGGCTTCACACTATTGAACTTCGCGATGGCCTCTGGCTGACAGAAACCAATGGTTGTTAAAATACCTTGCAAGCTGGGACATCGAACTTGTGCATAGCTAGCAGTTTTGTCACATGAGTGCATTACAGCTCGAGCAACCGCTGACCTGCAAGGAAAGGATGCACTCAAGACGTTAGGATTTTTCTCCAATTATTACAATATCAGTCTTTCCATCCCCAATTATATTTTTCTAATAGACGATGTCGATTAGGCTGGGCAGCTATCTGTGCAGAGTTGATCCTACCTTTTATTCCGGACAACTTTTGGTGTGTAGGATATTATCCTATACGAGGATGCACGGACCATGTTCCTCACCAAATAATATCCTATTATATAAGATTATCAAATATTTTTGAAAAATTTTTAAATTTATTATTTTACATAAAAAATTTTTTAAAATTTTTAATTTCTAAAATCCGATTAATAAAATTTTTTTAATTAAATATAAAAAAATATTATTTTATTCCTAGTCGTATATTATTATTTCTCTATTATATAAGATTATCAAATATTTTTAAAAAATTTCTTATTTTATTATTTTATATAAAAATTTTTATAAAATTAAATAAATAAAATATACAAAATTTAAATTTTTATAATTTATTTAATATAAAATTTTTAAAATTTTTAAAATTTAAATATTAATATAAAAAATATAAAAAAAAATATATAAAAAAACCGGGACAATTTAAATATTTATTTATTTTTATTATTAAACAAAAATTAGATTTTTAATAATTTTTTTTTTATATAATATAAATTTTCTAATACATATTTATTTTGGGATTTATAAAATCCAAATTATATTAAAATTATTTTCAGAATTAGAATTATCTCTAATTAAAATTTCTAAATTATTATTCTAAATTAATATAATTAATTAAAAATAAAAAAATAAATATTGATTAAAAAATCGATTTTTGTATTAAATTCTATTATTTTTAATAATCGAAATATTTATTTAAAATAAGAAATACTTTAAATATTTTCTTTTTTTTTTAAAAAAAAATTTTTATATATAAATTTATTCTATTATTATTTTATAAATTTAATTTTTTTATTAATTTTATTAAAATCTAATATTATTAATTTATTTTATAATAATTTATTTATTTTATAACAATTTATTTTATTTTTATTTTTTTATTTATTTATTCGATTTTTATTTAATATTTTTATTTTTTTGTATTATTTTTTATCGATTTAATTAAAAAAATAATTTGATTTATATTTTTATTAAATTTTTAAATTTTTTGTTTTTAATAAATTTATTAATAAATTTATTATTAATTCGTCTATTAATAATTTGAATATTTTTATTACTGAATCTAGCTTGAATAATTTTATTTATTATTATGTAATTATTAATTTTATAAATTTGTTATTCAATTTTATTATTTTAAAAATTATTTATTTAAATATTTAAAAAAATATCCTATAAAAAAACAATATAATAAACCAGCGTTTAATAAACCTTTTTGAAATATTTATTATTAGCCCTTTAAATAATTTATTTATTATAAATAAAATATATTTTTTCTAATTTAATAAATTGTTAATTTTTAGATTTTATAAATTATAAATTATTTTTTTATTATTTATAAATTTAATATTTAAAATTTAATTAATTTAACTGATTTTATTATTTTAAATTCAAATAAATTTTTTAATATTTTAGATTTATATATTAAAGAAATTTTTTATTTAAGTTTTAAAAAATAGTTTTAATAAAAATAATCAATTACAAAAAATATTTAAATTTTTATTAAAATTTATAATTCAATAACAATTTCAGGAACAGCCGTTTCTTTAGTTTCAATACTATTTTTATTATCCTTGGTTCTCGGACCTTAATTATTAGCGGTCAAATATTATTTTTTGGGAAATTTTATTATTTATTTCAAATGGTATATTTATAATTATAAATATAATTATTTAAATATTATTTCTCCTCCTATTTTTATAAAAATTATAATTAATTATTTACTAAAAGATTCAAAAATATTAATTAGAATAAAAATTGTTATTTTGAGTGAGTAGGAGGTATTGGATTTAATAATTATTTTGTATAAGAATGTTATTTTCTCTTATAGAGGGTCCTAGAACTTTTCCATATTTTACTCCACAGCGGGTAATAAGTAGAATTGGAAGTAGTATTAAGACGTCGTCATTTCAAGATGTGGCAAGAATGAAAGAAAAGCTAAATGTGCTGTTTACCTGCGTGTTGATAGGTCTGGGACTAATAGTTATCTTTTGGATTATAAAATGGTAGATACAGGTGAGCATGGAGAGCGAAAGGCTGAAGAGATTGCCGTGGATATTAATCAATGCCGGCTTTTTAAGTGAAGTTCGAAGGGATCAATAAGTGGAAGTGCGTTGAAGAAGGTCCCTGTCGTGACAAGTCTAGCATGAAGTAGTACAAGATTCTTATTCCTTTTCGGAATATCTTTCAGAGGTCAAATAGTTATTCCTACCCTTTAAAGACCAATACTTACTGGTACCGATTCCTTTCAATAGTGACTGCGAGTGTGTTCAAAACCCCATTTTCCTTCTAATTTATAAACTTGATCTGTTTTTAACATTTAGACTTCGACCTACTTTTTTCCTGTAGAATCTAATATATAGTTAATTTAGAAACACAAATAGGAAACTAGAAAAGTTCTTATTTTTACCTAATCATGTCTAGAAATTTGATGAGAGGAGTTCTTACGATAGTTTTAACACTAATAATAAAATATTAAATAAATTGACAATATATATTAATATATTTATCATTTGCCAATTATAATAAATATTCTTTTATGTCTGGGAAAATAATCAATAAAATTTGAGTACATTACGTATATACAATTATACTCATTACGAAATTTATAATATTTAATTTTAAATAAATTCTTATGTTTTTATACGAATAAACGGGGTCTGGTTCAGAGGATTGGATCTGATTTTCCATAATTGACCAAAAGTATTATAAAAAGTATATATTATAATAATATAATGGATATCGCGACGTTATTTCTACTGGATTTTGATAGAATATAATTGTCGAAGAAATTGCATTTCTATTTTTCGCTTCCCGGAACGTTTCAATAATATATGCTATATAAGTTTGCAGGAATGTTAAATCATGATATAATTGTAGCACTAGAATTTTGGGTAAATACGAAATTCCAATTTTGTACTCCCGAAACTGAATGCCAAAAAAAGTTTGGAATATAAATTAGATATTTGTTTTGCCGATAATATAAGAAAAAATATTAAATATTATGTTTTTTTTGACCATACTTATATTGCTCGGTTTCTTTTGCTTTAATCTTTGCAAGAAATTTTTGAAATTTAGAATATCCTACTCGATTATATTTATATATACGCTTTTGATGATTATAATTTGCATTATATCCGACCTTGATCAGATCAAACTAATCAGATTGACCCTATTATTGGGTATTTATACATAATGCATTGTTCAATTGTTTAAAAAAGACAATTGGAAAAGTGATAAGTTTGTATGACCCAATAAATTGTCAAGGGTATTTATATCCTATTACCATTTCCAACCCGTTTACTGAAACTTCGCACCTCCAATTATTATATTGACGGAGATTTAAATCGAAAGTGGGCCTGAGATCCTGTCACCTTCAATTGATCTTCTGAAAAGAGATGCATTCTTGGCAGCCAGAGAGATCGTACAGTTAATATCCAATGAACCCTTCAACAGAATCTCAACCCATCGGCTCCGGAGCCATCCATATTTTACACATGGCTGATGCATCTAACAGTCATGTCCTAAAGATCCAGCGGCGCCTCGCTTCTATTTTCATGGAGCTTCATGTGTGACAACACTGTTTCAAGGCGTTGTCGCAGCAGAATGTCCTTGAACGTCACCGATGCAGGGAAGCTCTCAAGCCGAAGTCTCGCACCTTCCCATGGAGTATGCCCCGCAAGGTTCCTCAGAGAAGGGGAAGCTCCTGCACGGAGTAACGAAAACACACCTTCATAGTCTCCCGCTGCAGCGGCTCTATGAAGGACAGTGTCACCGTTGCTTGTATCCCTCGCATCCAGGACTTCTGGGACATGAAACTGCGGGAATTTTCGAGGCTCGTCTTCATCTACGTTGCCAGAGAGTAGAAAGCTGAGCATGGATTTCGAGTCTTCGGGATCCTTTGAAATGGCAAATATCAAAATGCTGCTCCCAGCCCATGGGCCTTGTTGTAACATTATCTGGGCGCCTTTTCGAAGAAGATAGATGATGCATTCGGTGGATCCCCTGTCAATCGCTAGTCCAAGAGCTGATACACCATCGTCATCCTCAACGTCCAATTCAGCGCCATGAGAAATCAGTAACTCCAGAACTTTGCAGTAGTCTGTACTAGCCGACCAGTGTAGGGGTGTCTTGCCGTCATTATCTCTCTGTCGTCCCAGACTATCTGCCCCTTGCACTTGCAAGATTCTTTTTGCTGCTGCTAGAGCTCCGCATTGTGCGCTGAAATGAAGTGCGTTGAGTCCGTCTTCATTCAATATTTCTAGCTTTGCGCCGAGTACTAGCGTAATATCTAGGTTTGAATTATTAAGCTCGTTTCGGCTCGAGGCTACAACTGCATGTAAGACTGCACGGTCAGGAAGGCTAAACCCATTATCCAAGAATGCCTTTATAAGGTAGCTATCTTCGCCGGGTTCTTCCAGGGCCACTTCGATTGCTGTTAAACCGTCGTCGTTAAGGGCATTTGGATCTATTCCCTGTTCTTTCGCGGCTTTCAATAAGATCTGAATTGTTTCTGATGCTGCTGTCATATATTCTATGCCGTGAAGTAGCCATCTATCCTAGAATCAGCTTAAAACAGTCTAATATGACATTCTATTCATGCTACCTTTGTAGAGGGGCAATATGTCTTCCAACTTCGTGCAACGCCCAGGAACCATGCACAGGGTCTAAAACTAGCTTTGCGCCATGGTCCAATAGCAGCTGTACTATTTCTGGCGTGTGGTTTATAGCCGCAAGCTCAAGTGGAGAGGGAAGAGTATCGTAGGGCCGGCCGTTCACATCAGCGCCAACTTCCAAGAGCGCCGCCACCGTGGCGCGGCTTCGCATTGAAATAGCAGTATGAAGAGCGGTCCCTCGCAGTTGAAATCCATAGAAAACATCTCTAATACTGTCCGCCTCCTTGATGGACGCATTCACATTGGCTCCCGCTTCACAAACAAGCCTCTTAGCGATGACTTGTACGTCGTCATTGTCGTACATCCAGAGACGATGAAGGGGACATTCACCAGATGGGCTAGATATAGTGGCCTTAGCTCCCCTTCCAATGAGGAATTCCGTGATCTCCTTATGCCCATACTCTGCGGCAAGCATAAGAGGTGTTTTTCCGTCGAGATCTAACAAATCAACGTTTATACCCTTGTCGATCAAAGCCTTGACAACGTCAAACTCCCCAGCGGTAACCGCATGATGGAGAATCGACACTTCACCGCGTGTTCCATCCGCATAGCGAAATTGCACTGTTGGGCAACTCTCCGAAGAACACAATTCAAATGCTTTAGGCAATAGAGCAGGATCGTTCACGCACAGGTATCTTTGGTCAAGAAAAAAAATTGAAGCTTCTTGTAAGGCTTCCGCAAGACATCTGTGTGTGAAAAGTCTAGCATTCCAGCAGTACCATTCTTCTAGCTTGATCGCCTGCTTATAGAACTCTCGATCCATAGCGGCCCCAAGGTGAAACGTCGCGTATGTATCATCTTCAGAGTTCGAGAAGAGTTCAGAGTTCATCATATTCAAGTCATTCGTATCCGTCGGGGACGTTGGCTCAGACAAAGTGACTGATGCTTCGGGAGAGATTGAAGTTTTCATCTCAATATCCTCATAGTCACCTTCGCCCTCATCATCTGAATCCTCTACCATGAAATCTACCTCGCAGTCAGATCTCTCGCTGCCCGCTTCTGAATAAATAGCAAGTCTTTTCGTGTCAAGCACGGGAGATGGCTGGCCGTGGGCATGAAAAACTCGGTGAATCAGTAACTGCGCCGAGGTGTTTTCAAAAGTTGCTGCAAGGTTGAAGTAATCTAGGGCACTGATAATGTTTTTTTTGCACCCAAATCCGGTGGTGGAGCATGCGCTCAGCTCAAGAGCAGCCCTCCCCTTTTGAAACCTCGTCATTTGTGCATTTTCGATCTGGCCAAGAAGTTCCTGCCTTAGCTGGGTTTGGAGGCTCCATGGAATGTCGTCCGCTGCCTGTTTATAGATTCCTTTAGTGACGTTAAAATAGAGATGTTGAGTTTCTTACGTTATAAATATACGAACCCATGATAAATGGTTGTTGAACTGGCAAATTTTCCATACCGACGCTACTTTTCACATGAATATGATCAAACATACCAATGCAGATGGTGTTTCATACCTGATCGTTGCTTTTAAACTAGACTGAAGCAGTTTCTTAATTTGACTGGCTGCCGAAAAGGCCTTTCTGTATGTCTGCTCTAGAACCATGGGACTAGGGGCGGAAGGGTCAAAGATGAAGGGTCCCACAATGCAAGCCTCGACGGTACGCTCAATTCGCATGCGCTCGTTGGCGGGAAGAGCCGAGTGTATTTCTTGCACATAAGATCTGAAGGCCTTCAAAATCTCCTGTGCCGTATGCTGCAGTGAGATGTTCTTATTTTCATCGCTAACTTTCTCTCCGGCTGAGAGAAAGAAGTGTTGTTCCTTGAAAATGCTCCAAGCCAACAGTCCGAATGAATATATGTCCGCTTTAGGCATGACATGGAAAGGAATATTCCCGTCAGCATCGAGGACAAACGGAGCCGTGTACATAGGTGTGCCTCGATACTCTCTTTTCCTCCTGAATGTATCCTCCACAAACAGTGTTTCCTCAACAATGGCATTGCCAAAGTCACTTATCTTAGCTATCAGAGGAGTGTCTGGCAGATTCTGAGGGTTTCTGAAAAGAAGAATATTTTCCGGCTTCAAATCTGAATGGATTATGCGGCAAGCATGAAGTACTTCCAGTCCGGAGGCAACATCAGTAACGAATGAGAATTTCTGTGCCCAGCCATATATGGAAGGGGGTAAAGTGTCCTCAAAGAAGTGATCAAGAGATCCAATCTCAGAGAACTCAGAGATGAGCGACAACGTGTATTTCGATCCCACTCGAGTAATGTTCTCGAACCCTAGGACACGTGCGATATTTTGATGCTGCAGGAGAGGAGGATAAGCAGCAATTTTTAGTTCCCGGAGAACAGTATTGTTGACAAGGCCACTCGTTTTGGATGTAGTATGTGGAAACTTGGGCCTCTTTACAGCAACCATGCCTCCAGAGTTTTCATCCCGGCAAGCAAAGACCTCAAATGATGTGCCAGAGCCCAGCGCCCGTTCGACCGTAAGACTGCCTTCGTCGTAGTGCTGAAGACGGCTCGTCGCTGCTAGAAATGCAGCAATTGCCTTGGGATCATCATCAAAACCCGGCCCCATAGCGGAAGTGACCTGAGCACGGTCCCTCCATTGCAACAGATCCATGATATTTGAAAGTTGTCGATTGGGAAGCTATCACATCCGAGTCACTGTCAGAAGCTTGGTTGTTTCCTCAGAGCATGGGGCAATTAAAACCCAATTCTCGAATATTGAATGACTCCGAGTTTGAGTTTGGAAGAGATTCAAAGCGAGCTCCCTTTGTAGCACGTTAATCCCCAGCCTTGTGGTGTCTACACGTGGGTCAGTATAGCCCAGCAGGTAACAGACGGGAAGTAGAATATAACTTGTTAAGCGTTCTATCTAAGTCGTGGACTCAGTATAAGCTTTTCTTGGACGTGTTGTGCTTGTAGTTTGTTCCGATCTTCTTGAGTGGTTTCCACCTCCGATTCCGCTGTTGCCTAGCTTTTTGTGAAGATGGAAATTGAGTCCTCAGGCAGGTTTTAGCTAGGGATTACTCAGAGTTGTACGTATCACGGAAATTCAGGGTTCTTTAAGGAGTGGAATTCGCCTGAGAAGGCTTATATATAAAAGAATCCTACACAATTTTCCTGTCGTAATGAAAGCCTGGCCCCTTCAGATTTTGATGTTCAAGACCTGAGCTCGGAGACCCCCAAGTTCGGTCTTGAATCATATCGCAAATGATATTCCGATTGGTGGAAGATAGGTTGATAATAAGCGAACTTTTGTCCTAAGGCATCTCTTATTCAACGGGTGACTCTCCACGTGTCACTTGATAAGGCAGAAACCAATGATTATGGAATGTTTCGACCACAATAACATCTCTGACTCGTAATGGCCAACGAACCAGCCGATTTGGCACAGGCTCTTCAAAAGAGTCTTCAAGGCGCCTTCTCGACGAGCGCAAGCCCATATGAAAAGGTCTCAGCGCTTGTCCTATACTGGGCGGAAGATGATTTCAAGCCGTCTTGTGCGGAGGAAGCAGCAAAGGTGGTTGAGCTCTTCCGAAACGACTTGAATTATAATGTCCAAACATTCCCAATTCCAATCTCTAATTCATGGAATCTCCTGCTGCAAGCAGTGGTTAACTTCATGTGTTGCAATGACGGTCACTCTAGCTTGTTAATTATTTATTATTCTGGTCATGCGGATGCAGATGAAAAGAGAGGCAAAGCCGTCTGGGCAGCGTAAGCTAGCTCTAGTCAGAATTACGAATTGCAAGCTCATTTGTTCACGTAGGAAAAATTCAGGACCTCCCACGCTCGACTGGTTTAAGATTCAACCGACCCTTTTGCATGCTCAAGGAGATCTTTTGTTCATATTTGATTGCTGCTTTGCCTCACTTGCATCAAAGGGCCGAGATGAAGGTCGTTTGGAGCTGTTGGCCGCTGCAGGAGCGGGTGCGAGGACCCCAAGTCCTGGGGAGGGTTCCTTCACATCTCATTTTGTGACTGAATTGAAGACAGGGCTTCAAACAAAGGGTGGATTGAGAGTTGCTGAACTTCATCAATTGATTAACCAGCATGCCGAGCAGACCCCGGTATGTCATAACTTGAGAAGTGACCCGAAGTCCTCTATATTGTTACGACGGCTAGGAAGGGGGAAAAGGTCATCAAATGAGGCGAAGATGGGACAAGATGCTCTAGGTGCATTTACCTTCACCGTATCTATTGTCGAATCACCGAATGAACGAACTGTTCGAGAATTTGGTGACTGGCTCAAGACGTCGGCTCCGAAATGGATCTCGGCAATAAAAGTTGACGAAGTCATTGATCTATCCAATGGCCTGAAAGACTTTGCCTTTGAAAATAATGTTGCTGGAGTCAAAGGGCGGTTCCTCGATGGGCTTGAGAGGCAAGATCAGGCATTCGTAATGTCGGAAATTGACGGCATCAACAAAATCATTGCAAACTCACGGGTGGCTTCTATGTACCGATCACCCACTCAGACGGCATCTAGCTCTATGTCCCTTGTTGAAACGGATAATTTGGCCGTGTCCGCTTTTCACGCAGTTGAAAGGCAGGTCAACAAGTTTTCAAGGACAATCTGGAGTCTTCTTTCGAGTCATAGGGGTTATCAGAAACAATCAGATCTGGAAAGCCTCACGAATAATGCTATGGCTCAAAGAGCCGGTCTTGCTCCGGCAGCAAAGCTGAGTCTTGTTGCCTTGGAAATGACTCCCTTGGAAGCACCAGAAATAATACAGGGAATATCAGTCAGCTTCAACACACTAGATACTGCTGATGAGTATGCCCTGGCCAGATACAATTCCATCCATATAATTATCGAAACTCAAGCCAATAGCTCAAGCAGCTCTACGCAGTCGACGGACGAAAAGGGTCCACCTCCACGTGTTTCCAGGATATGCTCACTCTTGTCCCAGCCAATTCCAGAGCAGTTTAGAATTCTACATTGCATTGGGTACGTGACAAGCGGACAGCGTTCGGGCGGCATTGCATATGAAATGCCGCTAGGAATGGAGAGATATTCAAGCCTCCGGGAACAGTTCAGGAAAACATCCAGGGTCCCGCTTGAAGTAAGATACAAATTGGCACACCGTATAGCTATCACTTTACAAGGACTTCATGCTGTACGATGGGTGCACAAGGGAATTCGTGCCAAGAACATATTCTTCCGCAGCAAGAGCAAACGTGCATATAGTTTCGACGAGCCGTGGCTCCTAGGGTATAGCCATGCAAGAGAGAATGCAGTTGCCTCCAGCATGGAGGAAGAATTTAGACTCGACTCTCTCATCTATCTCCCAAAATCCCGATGGGGTGCTCCCTCGGAGGTGTTCGCGTATCATCACGATATCTACGCATTTGTTAGTCTGCGTATATCTCCTCAACATACACACTCTTACTGATTGCTAATCCAATAGGCCGTTCTTCTTTTAGAGATTGGGCTGTGGTCCCGAGCGTTAGACCTGGAGAAAAAGGCGTTCAAAAACGCTAAGACGTCGGAGCAAGTTAGTACAATATTAGTAACATTGGCAGAACAAAACCTACCGCACACAATGGGCACGAAATATGCAGAGATTGTTGTGGATTGCTTGAAAAGTTGCGATAAGGTTGGCGAGAAGAAAACGCAGACACAGATGAACTTTGCTAGGAGTGTCACTTGCGTCCTAGAGGAGCTAGTGGCACATGGCTGAAATAAAATGCAATGCTGCAATTAACTTTCAATTTCTACCTTTGACTAAGTGTACTAAAAACAACCTCTTTTCACCTTGGTGTAGAATTAAATAACCTGGAGACTGTTCTTTGCCTCCCAATCCTCACTAACCGCGAAAGCAGCATTATATCAAACGGTTACAACCTGTAGCGCAAGTTCTCTCCTGCCTCTTCCGTCTCCATTCCTCCAGAGATCTCCCGCAATCTATATCTCTCGCCTCCTAAGACGGCAATAATAATGCAAGGGCCGCGAGGAGCACGGTTCTGTGACAATACAACCCAAACTCGATCGTCTTGCTGGAACAAGGAAATAGTTGGATGCTGGCATATGTCAGCATAAGCCCCGAGAGAAGTCACTATTTGCGTTATTGTGTCTCGCACCATGGGAGGATTCGGATTCCTATTTACGTATGATTTCCAATCTGGTGCAGTTCCATCCCTGCCGCCTTCTTCTGGAGGTCGGCCCACAAGCGCGTCTTTGCTGGGTGCACCCTGAAGATTGCCTCGTTCTCCGGTATTCTCAGATGAACCCATGTCTTGGCCTTAGAGTGGTGAAGTCCGCAAATTATCTTACTCCCACTCTTACCTTGTAGAAGATAATCTACGAAACTCTTTTGCTGTCATCATATCATTACATGAGGGATTTATTTTCGCAGCGTCACAAGCTAGACCTGCAAGTGCAGGGGTTTAGTCCACCCAGCTAAGGATGAGTCACCCGCACTTCAAGTTCTCATTGTAGCCTCACACAAAGTCAGGCATGAATTTTCTCGTCTCTCAAATGCCTAAATATTAATATTATGGCTCTTCCACTAGCACCCGAGAAGGAATCAGCTTGGAGACGCATCCAGACTCAATGGGCATCCTTCAGAGCATGTATATCACGCTCTCAAACTCGACGCGCTATTCCCAACCGGAGCACGAGTACCCGTAAGTCAAGAAGGCTCCGCAAAATCATCAACGGAGCTTGACTACTAATACCCTACAGTTGAAGAATACCGAAACGGCTACCCCAGACTTGCTGCTCTGTTCACTGTTGACCCTGGATTTTCCATTGCTCGTAAATTTGGAAACCTATATGCTCGTAATGTCCTCCCTCAGCAAGATAAGCTTCAGGAACTAGAAGCACAGCTTAATGACCTGGACGACAAGGAAGAGAGGCAACTGTTCCTGTCGTCACGGCGGCATGACGGAAATGCAGAGCGTACGGTACTCCTTGACCAGATAAATGATGCATTGCAGTCATACGGTTTGTCAATTCGATTTATTCATAATCTATGCTAATGTAACTAGCGGCTGCGGTGACAGCCTATCAAACAATGTCGTCTATGCCTCATCCAAGCAGACAGAATAGGCAAAGCGTGGTCAACTGGATGGACAACAATAAACCCCTGATCGAGCTCGAAGCGCAGTTCATCATTAAAACAGAAGACCTAGTCTGCCTGACCGCTCAAGGAGATGAAGGGCTCATTGATAGATTCATAAAATGGAGCTTGAAAACATCCATTCCTCTGAGGCTTGGATCCTTGGTAAGAGAGTATCGACCAAAAGCGGTCAATCTCAAAAACCAGACGGGCAGCCTCGCTAATTCCACTAGTTGTTCACCTCCAGAGTCGACACCCCTCTCACATCTATCAATTACCAACACTAATCAAATCTAGGGAACGGATCCACGGACAACCGATCCTTTCACGCACCTGTACAGCCGCAGCAGAGTCGAATCTGCGGCTCGCCTCATAGCCACCTTACTTGTGGTAGGTCTGTTACTAATACCCATGGTCCTAGTTTACCATGAACAATCCGACCGTTTGAGACTTGGAACTATTGCGGCAGCCACACTTTTGTTTTCAGGCATGCTTGCTCTAACTACTCGAGCGAAGGAGGCGGAAATCTTTGCAGCTACTGCGGCGTAAGTTGGACATACACACGATTCTTGAAATTGGAAAATCAATAGCTAACCATTATTGCATTATAGTTATGGAGCTGTATTGGTAGTCTACGTTGCGCGGTTGAATTAGATCTTTATTTTTGCCAGAAGCGCAGCCCGTTCTATTGTTGAGAAAGTTTGGCTTGACACCCAAAAAGCTATTGCCACCACATACGGAGAGAAGAAGAAAATGATCCTTAATTGACGTCCATCTGCCAGATGTGAGCTCAGGTTTAATGGATTGCCCTGCAAAAATACGAAACGCGTCAAGGATGTCCGATTTCATCTTAGTATCCTGTCCGATGCTGTCTCATGTCAGTTGAATTTATCAGGCATATACAAATAAGAACTAGTCACCTGGTGATTTCACGGGGTTGGAACCGGTGCCTCCGGCGTTATTTATCAATACATCTAGTTTCCCACCCATAAACTTAGCTACTTGGTTGCTACTTCACTCGTATATTCTTTATTGGTGACTTCGGCAAAAATGATATAGATTTTAGGATAGGACTCGGCTAAGTCGTACAATTTGGCAGCAATTTTGGCACTTCGAATAATACCAAATATTTGGTTTTCGGGTTTTAAAATCTAGAAAAAATTAGAATTATTATATCCTAGAGAACTATTATATTTATTAGTTTATTAATAAATCCGAGTTACGCTGGGTTATTAGTATAAACAAAAAATAATTACAATAAGAATATATACTCTAATCCTACGGGGGCCTTTAGTAACAATATAAGAAGATATAGTATGTTTAAATAAATTAATTCAGCTCAGAAATTTCAATAAAAAGATTTTCAATTTTGTGAAAGGGATCTTCGCAACAAGCGAAGTATTTGATGTAGTCCAAAATCCAACAACTGGACCATGTTACTTATACTTGCCGTCGTCGATGAACATATGCTTTCAAAGCAAGGCCGAACAACGATTATTGATCATGAAAACCCTGCTGCAATTACAAATATGATTTCGTCCGCCGTATCGGAATTGAGGTCTTGGTAGGATAGCTTGCCACTGGAGCAGATCCCTGAGCTGTTCGAAGCCATTCTCTGGGATTGGATCGGGGTCATGCAAATCCGATCCCCTGCATATTGTAGTGGGTGATCAGGTGATTGGCTCGATCATGTGATTTAACTAGTTTCCTGAGATCTTGCATATAAATGCAAGATCTCTCTTTCCGTAGAAAAGAACAAGAAATACAAGATTCTTTTTCCTCATTATTGAGTTCAAACCGCTATTAAAAGGGATGCGGTATACTCTTCTTATTATTTGGCCTTTTCAATATCAAATCACTAAAAACAGAATTGTCTAATATAGGTGAAAACTGTAAATTTTACTAAAATTTACCACGTCCGCCGAGCCTAGTCTACCGGAACATTCGTAGATAAGCAGGGAATCGAATACATAGCTTGTTTATCACGGATCGATCATCCTATAAGTTACGATAATACTATCTACTTTCTTCATTTATTGGAAAGCACGGAAATTAAAGTTTCTATACTCTACGGCACATCGGCCTGCTTAATACCTCAACCATGCGCACCGTTCCGTCAACAATGCCTGCTTGAACTTTTAATCGAGCAGGAACTCCAGAAAAGGTCCTGAACTTCCATATAGCACAAATTATGCTATCTCAATCTGAACAAGTAAACCAACAATTCACCAGGCTATCGAATATCGAGCAAATAACCCACTTCATACATTTCTTACCGAACATCACAGCCAACAAATGAATTTCAATATTATTCTCGATATAGGTGGATCGCAGGATGTATCGGAACATAGTCCGAAGTATCTGAACCCTGGTGGAACGTATGTTAATGTTGGTGCCGTCGGAATTTCCACTGCTGTCTCCCTATGGCGGTGATCGAAGAATTCAACACGCCCAGTATTGCTAGGTGGAATGCCGCGGAAGTTTGTGATGTTCAATACCGTTCCAACTAAGCAACGTGGAGAGAATATTGCGGCACTGGCTGCAGAAAAGAAGCTTGAAATTCAGGCGGATTCCACATTCGGGTTTGAAGATGCCAGGCTGGTAAGTAGAACTTGCTGCTCCTTCGCTATATTCACTCATTGACTTGCTTTTTTCAAAGCTACAAAAGAAGGTTTGATAGGAAAAGGCATAGAAGATGTCTAATCCAAGTTTCTCAGTAAAGATTCGTACTCTATTTGTCTTCGATATTACATATAAAGAATTGATAAAGGATAAAATTTGAATAATAGTTTAAATAATAATACTTATAACAAAATTAATATTACTGGCCTGAAAATTTATTTGTAAAGTTGACGAAGACTTGTTAATAAATACTAGATTAGGCAAACAAAAATAACAGATATATCACTATAGGAAAATCTATATTTTGATTAAAAAAAACTAAAGTGTCTTTCTAATCTAATAATTAATTATTATAATTTATCGGGGTCGTTTCTGCTTATAATATTATATTGTATACGTATCGTCGTAACCAATACTAACGATTAAATTGTTTGCTGCAAGTTTAGATAATTTTTAATTAGATTTTATTATTCAATTTTTTCGGGCACAAACTCTTAGAGTATGCAATGCAGTTATCGGGCGAAATCGGCAGGCGGACGATCTTGTCCGTCTGAGAATAATCGAAGGAGGTTCATTTCTTGAAGGACGAGGTTCAGCAGGAATTTCGCTACGGGAATAAGGGTTGGCTGTCTTGGCGTCGGTTATGACATAACCCAGAGATTGTGGCACGTGCACGCGTGAGGGATATATCAAAAATCGCGTCGGATATATAATAGAAAATCATTTTCCCCTTATTTAGAATTTTTTTTAATATATTGACTCGATATAAAATTTATATCAGATCTTTTTTTTATATGTTTTAATTTATATATCAATATAGAGGAGTAGTTATTGATCTATGGTCCGTATAGTTATGTTTTTGCAATTGACCGGTCCCAGGTCATGTCCCATTTCTGCAATAAATATAGGATTAATTGGAGTAGTTTGACGAAACATTTTAATATTCAATATTTTTATAGATTTTATAATCTTATAAAAGTTTTGTTATGGATTAATAATTTTAATATTTATCCTCGATTTATAATATATAAAAATTTTTCTTATTATAATTTCCGGATAATCAATTATTATAAATTTACAAAATATATTTTATAATAATATCTAGATAACCGGCATGCGATAAACTCAAAAATTAACTATTTTTTTATTTATATTTATTTATAGATTTGGATCTATAATATTTCCTGATAATATTGAATTATTAAGAAAAATAGGAGCATAATTTGGCTGTTGGTAGATCTAGGAATAAGTAAATATATTATATCAATATATAAATGAAAATATATAAAAGCAGAAAAACAAATATATATATATAATACAAATATAATAATTTTTATATTTGTTAAAATATAACCGTAGATAGAGCAAATACAATAAAAAATCATTTATTAAAACATTTATTGAAATATTTTATAAAATCTTATCAAAATATTTTGGGGTTTTTTGTTAATCGAATATATTTTTGGAACAGATTTACCTTTTGTAGATCTAGAACTGATAAATTCTTGGATTAACGAAACTAAGATTATTTTTTTAATAATAATTATTGATCAGATATTGGATTATTGCGAATAGATTATATAATATATTGGTTATATATTTCTTTATTAGCTCCGGAATATTAAAACCCAGACATGTTACCCCAAATTATTTATTTTAATTATATTAAAATTAAATAAAAAAAAATATCGCCAGTTTTTGAAATAATTTTTTATTTTTATTTTTTGTTATTACCGAATATTTATTAATATATATTACTAGCTGATTGGTATTTAATTTAAAAAAAAATAATTATGTTAGATCCAAACAATTTAGAAATATAAGATATAGAATAATTGTATTTTTATTTAGGGTCAATAGTCCAGATTTTGATATAGAGGTGAAGATGAAGGTTTGGCAGGAAATGCAAAAAATGAAGAAAAAAAGGAAGAAGAGGAAGAGGCAATGAGCGAGGAGGACGAGGAAGAGATATATAAAAAGAAGGATAGTAAAAATAATAAAGAAACGGAAATCTATGTTTATAAAGAATGGGACAATGATAATGATAACGATCGAAGCGGACAAAGGAGCGAAAATGAAGACAAAAACAGCAAAGATTAGTTAAATAATATTAATTTGGTTGTAAATAAGTTACTAGAATTTATTTTTCAATTAAATATTATATTTAATACTAAGAAATTTATTAATAACCAACCGAATTTAAGTTTATTGATTTATTTCAGCGATATTTTTAATCTTTTATTTAATATTCGAAATTTTTTTTTTGCAAGAAAATATATTCTATATTTCTCTATTTTTATTTATATCTAATAACTTTTTTTTCTCCAATATATTTTATTATTTTATCCCTATTTTTATCTTGGTATTTTATAATAATTACGTTTTTAGTAATATTAATATTTTGATATTATTCGATAGAAATATATAATTATAGGTTCTCTAATATTTTTGGAAAAATTTCAAAATTTCTGTGATTTTGGTAAGGTTATTATTTGTATAGATTTATTATTTTTTTTTTCTACTAGAACGATGACGGCAAGATTGTGTTTTATAAAGACGATTTTATTTTAATTATAAAAAATTTTTATAAATTGGCCGAATATTTTTTTACAAAAGCCGAAAAATTATATAATAATTTGATATTTGATATAAATCCTATCGTCGATTTATCAAAAGTTAAAAATAATTTAATAAATATTTAATATAATTTTTTTTTCGTTTAATATCCGATTAATAAATTTGTTAATATATATCTTAATTTCTCAATTAAAGTTTATATTATTTATTATAATAAACTTTTTTATAAAAATCGGTAGGACTGAAAAATTATTTTCCTTTATTGCAAAAAAATAAAATTATTTTAAAAAATATTTATTAATATAATATAAATTATTGGGGGGCAAATTGTACAAATATTAGAATTCTCTAATCTAGAATATAAAAATAATTTATTTATAGAATACGGATTTTATATTTATAATAAATTCGTGATTTTGGTTATTTGATATTACAAAATTAAATAATTTATAAATTATAAATTCAATATAATTCGATTTTTATATAAACAAAATGGATAGATTATTTTTAAATATTTTATTTATATTCGACAATTTTTACAAATATTAAAATAGGAATAATTTAGCCATTTTGGTCTAGTTGAATTTATATTGTAAAAATGTTTCCTTTTTTGGTTGGAAAAAGTTTTTAATAAGTCCTAGAATTCTTCTTGTTATATATTAATTTTAAAAAAATTATAACTAAAATTTGGAAAGTTTTAATTAATATTTAATTATATTATTAGTTAACTATTAATATTATTAAAAAATATATTCAAAAAATATATAAATTATTCAATTGATTCGATAATAAAATTATTGAAATTGATATTAATATAATATTTATTTAATAAAATAGATATCGGCCGATATAATATACAACAATTTATAGGTTTAATAAAAATTTTTTTATATAATTACAACTGGCGCTGCTATAAATTTATAAATAAATATTAATTCAATAATATAAATTTTTTTATTAATCTAATAAAGTAATATTTCCTTGAGAAATTATAATAATTTATATAGATATTAGAGTTTTATTGCCACCTTCTTATTAGTTAGATATAATAATCGATTCTTAAAATATAAAATAAAAATCTCCGCCTTGATTTCAAAATAAAATATCAAATATGCGATTTACAAAATATAAAATTTTATTTTAATATTAATATCCGCAGAATATAAAAAATATTCAATTTGCACCAAATCAAATACCGTTTTTAAGAATAAAAGATTTTATTCTGCTTATAATAAAATAATTTATTTATTTAATAAATATTATTCTCTGGATAGAGGTATAAAAAAATAATACAAATAGAATCTTTATCTCTAATAATAAAAATAATTTTTCTATCGACTAAAATAAATTAAATATAATCCCAAATATTATTTAAATTAACGAATTATCGTTTTCTTCATTTAGAATATTATAACCATTCTGGAATCGATATAATTGGCGAATCGAGGCCAAAATAAATAAAATATAATAATTTTATAATGTTTTTAATTTAAAAATATTGCACTCCAATGAGTAGAAAATTATATAAAAATTTTAATAATATTTAAATATATAGAATCAGAGTTATATTATATATTTTTTTAAAAAGAATTTTATATAATCTCAAAAATGTTATATAATTAATAATTATTATGATTGTTTTTATTATATTATTCAAACCTAGACATTGTTATTTTTAATTAAATTGCAATAACTAATTAGTATAAACATCTAGAACTGCTTTATATATTTTGTGCCAAAATTTTTCTATATTTATTAAAAATAGGAAATATTAAACGAATAGATTGTAATTGGATTGAAATATTAATATAATAAAATAATCGTTTTTATTATTATAATTATAATTAAAAGGATTATTAAAATATAAAAAAAATTTAATTATTGGATAAATTTATAATTTTATTTATGAAATCTTGACCGGGTTTATCAATAATTAAATAAATATATAATAGGAAATAATTTATATATTTTGAGAGTTATGGAGATATTTTAATTAATCTCTGGTACTTGGGATTGTTTAAATAATATTAATTAAGATTATTATTATTCTTTATATTTAAATTGGATCATATCAATTAGGCCTATTTTTAAAATTAATAATACGATTAATAAGATTATATATATTAAATAATAATATAAATAATAAATTAATATAATATAAAATCAATACAAGGGTTATAATTGGTCTGATATAGATATTCGTTTATTTTTGTGGTTAAAAAAGTATTTGATATATTATATTCGACGGAAATTGGATTATAATATTAATATATATTATATATTGGAGGTATATTAGAACGAATAACGTGAAATAATTATTTTGGAGATTATATAATTTTAAAAAATCAAATTTATTATAGACGAATATTGTTAAATATATATTATATTATAAGAAATATATAATAATAATATATATTTTAATATATAAAACACCAAAAAATATTTATATAATAGAATTGTATAAGAAATTATAGCAATTATTTTGATTATTGGGCTTAATATTATTGTGGAAAAAATATATATATAAATATAAAATAAAAAAATATGATCTACGAGTGCGATATTAAATATTAAAAATATTAAATAGATCGTTTAAATAATATTAGAATGGTTTTCTCGAGAAATTAATTGACGTTATTATTCTACGAATATTCTAATTTAAATATTTGGATAATTAGATCAATAAATTGAAATATTTAAAAAAGAATTAGAATTAGAAAATTGGATTTAAAATTAATTGAAATAATATATAATTGATAAATAGATTTTATAAAATAATTTAGAATCGCTTTCTATTAAAATAAAAATTAAAATTGTATATTCAAGAATTTTTAAAATATATATTAGTATTGTATTATATTTTACCTGGTCTATTGTTGCGAGAATCTGAATTGCTATCCGTAATATGGCGGAATAACATTCGATAGTACTATTTATTAATATAGGAGAAATTTATTATGATCTATATCTAATATTATAAAGATTAATAGCAATCTGGCGTATATAAAAATAATATCCGGTTTTTGCCAAAGGTTATTGGTGATCTACTATTTTTATATATTGTATATATTTTATTTTTGAAATAATTATTTTTTAAACAGTAGAAGCCAGGTGTTTTTATCTCTCCCTATTTTTGGGTTAAACTGGATAAAATAATATAGACTAATAGAATATTCTCGGTCTATTTAACAAAAATATGTACTCGTGCCAAGGTATCAGATTTATATATATCTAATTAATAGTAATTTATAATATTAATTATTAAAAAACAAACGAATTTTGATTTTAAAAATAATATTAGAAAAAATATCGAGAACAAATTAAATTTTATTATTTTGGTAGAATTAAGCAATCATATTTATTATATATTTAATTATATATATATTAATATAATAATATTTATTTTAAATATTTTATTATATTGGGGTTACCGAGTATTAAAGAACTGATATATATTCTTTTGGTTTAATTATCTTCTTTAGAAGAAAAGATTATAAAAGATTTCGGAAATATTTTTATTACGAATATTCGATATTTCAAAATAGGATCAAATATATAAAAAAAAAATCTATTTTATAATTGATTTACTAATTATTATTTATAGATTATATAATATATCAAATATACAATTTTGAATCCTAAAATAATAAAACGGTTTATTTGCAATTATAAAACCTTATTCAACTGAATAAATAATCCTGATAATAAAAATTAGTTTTAGCAAATTATTTATTTTTATAATAAGTACATCGATTATAAATATTTATATTATAATCCTGATTTTTTTAATAATTATTCTTCGCAATAATATATTAAAATATTATTATTTAATAAATATTTGATTCTTGATTTGGTCAATAAATTGTAAATAATTAATTTCATTTATTATTATAATAATAAAAATTATATATATCGAAATCTTTTTTGATTATATTTATAATCTTATTAATTGGCAAAAATTAGACCGGATTATAATTAATAAAAATTATCTCACGATTATTATTAGCAATTATTGTTTATATATAATATAATTGAGTTAATATATTTAGTAAATTAGAATTTAAATTATTTGGCTAATTACTACTTTTTTTTTAGTTATATAAAAATAGTTTATTAAATATAATAAACTAATTAAACCTCAGATTATCCGGGAATCGACAAATTAATTAAATATTAAATATATAATCAATCAAGAAATTGGATCTAATATTTTGATTAAAAAAATTATTAATTTAATTCGAATATATTAGCCCCGGAAAAAGATCTTTAATCATATCCGAGATAAGATTATTATTTATTACTAGATCTGGAACGAAATAATTTTGTTTATTAATATATTAAAATATTTATTTTATATTTCTAAATCCAGATTAAATAAAAAAAAAATAATTATTTTTTTTAGATGGTTTTTTAATCCAGACCAATTAATAATTATAATTATTTTTATTTTTAATATTAAATTTGATTATTCTTATATTTGCTAAATAATTTATATTAATATATTTAACGAGATATTTGTTTTTTTTCAAGAGTTTGGTAAGATAGGAGGAGATGGGGGGAAAATATTGTCAATTGTAATATTAAATATTATTTGGAAATTGCAATTAGACCAGTTTCTATTATTGGACCAGAAAGTTATATAATTATAATTAATATAACAATATTATTCCTAGAATATATTAAATTAATTTCTAGATATTCAATTAGATTGGTATTAATATATAATAGGCGAGGAAATATATTAAATCTATAAGGAACTTTATATAAAAACCCGACCTCGGGATTTGATATTTATTTTTAAAATATTAATAGGAATGATTTTTATTAGACCAAAAAAAATCTTACGATAAAACTATATATAGGATTAAATATTTAATAAATATAAAAAAATTCTCCAGATTATAATCGATAATTATTTTTATTATAAAATCGAAGGCCGCAATTTTGAATATACAATTTATAAATATTTCCAATAGTTTTATTAAATTAATATTAAAAATGAGATTATTAAACGCAGAAAGGGGAGGATAAGGATTGGATTGAACAATATATTGGAATTATTATTAATTATAAAATATTTATTAGATAATAGATCTAGAATATAAGGAGATAAAATGCCGGTTCCTAAATATAATAATATTGATCTATTATAGGGAATATAAATAAATAGGTGGTTTTAAATAATTTTAAAAATATTTTTAGTAATTTTTTAAAACGGAGTTTAAATATATATTCTAACTAAGGGAAACAATATTTCTAAAAGGAAATTAATATATCTAGGCCAATTATATAGCAATAGTTATATTAGGGGAGTTAGAATAAGTTTTGGATTATGGAGTTTTATTATATATCGCAAAATATAGAAACTAATTAGAATATAATAACTAGATTATATTATGTGATTAAAAGTAATATATATTTAGTATTATATAATAGTTTATTAAATAATTTTTATTAATATTATAAAATAGTTATTATAAATATATAATTTTTAAAAAGTTATAATTAAAATATAGTAATTAAAAGAATAATATAAATAAAATATTATAACTCTGGAAACTATAATCATGTCTCATGTGATTACAAGCAATATTGATATTAAATCATTTTTTTTTATTTCAACCTGAAATTTTTTTTTTTTAATTTTGTATTTTAAATTTATAAATTAATATTATATTTTTAGTTTGAAGCTTTTGTTTTTATACTGTAATAATATGTTTCTAAACATGGAAAATCAATATAATATATTTATAATTTTCAATAATACAAAGAATAGGAAAAAAAATTTAAAAAAAAAGATTAATTTATCTGAATAAATAGTGATTTTTGTATTGATTAATTTTATTAAATAATAAATAATATTGACAAAAATTCCCCTGAATTTTGTGAATTAATAAAATTGATCATTTTTTAAAAATTAAAACAGAGTTCTACCATGTTTAAAATATATTATGTTCGCAATTGACCCATCCAACGTATTGAAGTTCTAATTCCTAGGCTAATATTACCTACTTAATTCCTTTATAATATCACTATTACCCCTCCTTTATTTTATCTTTATGATACAATTATTTTATTATATTTAGTAATATAATAACTGTTTAAACCCGATCAATACTCCATATCTACATTATGTCTCCTAGAAGTTTTACAATCTGTCCCCTAATGTTTCCTGCAATGGACAAAAAGTCTCCCTCGACGGTTTTATATATTTTTGAAGATATTAAAAATAGGAAAATGAAGACTGGTAATGGTATGGATGGGAGTAGAATATCGGTTTTTTAGATTATATATTTATTGGATACGGAGGAGTATTAGAAATTATTATAATAGATTTAATAAGATAAGATTTTGGCTGGATTTGCTAAATAAGAATTAAAATAGGAGGGAGAGATTTCGTAAATAATGGATTAATAAAAAACTAATATTGCTATTACTGCAGGCTCGATTATTTTTTTTTAATACGCCGCCTTATCTTTTGAATATTTTTTGTTATTTATAAATATTTTATTTTCTCTATTATTGAAAAAATCAAAATATAATTCAAAATTTTCATAGGATTATTCAGCGATTTTATATATAAAATCAAATTTGGCAATTTATCATATATCAAATTTGAGGATTTTGATTATGAAACATATGATCCAGATGGACAATTCTAATATATAGATATACAATTTTTTGATATTATAATTAAGGTGTTATATTTATAAAAGAAAAAAAATTTATTATATCTAGCAGATAATTATATTCTAGGGAATGATATAAATATTCAGATAATTATAAAATTGGATATTAAATATAATATAGGGAAAAAGAAGATGATTATTTGATCAATTTGGAAGCCTGAGATTATAAAAAATAATAATAAAGGGGAGGATATATTGATTACAAAAATAATTATTGATAATAAGATATTTTTTTATTATTATTATATCAATTATATTAACAAGTTAATTTTATTCTCCAGGTTTTTCGTATTATTATTGGTTTATTACCTATTTTTCCTTCTAACCACGTTTTGCAAATCTCCCTTTATACCTTTATGCCTTTATCTTGTTATTTGTCCAATATCCTATCGATAAATAGTATTATTATTCCAATTCAGATATTTTGTAAATTTCTAGTAGATACAGAATGAATGATTTTTATAATGATATAGAAAATAGGATTTATCAAACCTATAGAGATTAAGATATAGGAAAAAAAAAAAAAAAAAAAAAAAAAAAAAAAAAAAAAATAAAAAAATCATACCGACGGAAGAATTACTAAAAAAGAACGAGAAAAAATGGAAGAGAGAGGAGGATAAAATAGGCGAAAAAAAGATTGAGGATAATATAAATTTTAAAAAAAATATAAAAAATAATGGGAATAATAGGAATTGAAAGGAAAGATTATATAATATAAATAATATTTAAAATGTAGGAATAATTTAACAAATATATTTTTATAGATATTAAAAATATAAAAAAATCTACGACAAAAATTATATAATAATAATAAAAATTATATATAAGATTTTTAATATCGAAAAAAGGGAGAATAGATTATTCTAATATATGTATTCTATAATAGTTCATTAATATCAGTATTTAGTAATATATTAAAAATCTCAGCCAATCCAACAATATAACTTATTTGGCAGTCTATCATCATATAAGACTAGGATTGAATTCAATATGTTAGATCAGGTCTGTCAAGGTTTTGAATATTATATTTAATTGAATATCAATTTTATTTAGGCCGCAATATATATATCTCCAGACATATTGTATCATATGAAAATTTTATTAATAATAGATCTTACTAATAAAAAATTCTATATGTTTGAAAAAAAATTTAGATCAACAAAAGATAAACTTGGATATACAAAATTATTAATTTATAATAATAAAATAGATGAAATTTGAAAAGAAGATTTATATTAAATTAGAAAATATATTTATAAATTAGAAATATTTTTATTTTGATAATATAACTTTTGTTTCTATTTTTAAATATTTTTATCTTATTTTTTAATATTTGTATTTCAATTCTTATATTATTAGTTTTAATTATTATATATTATGATTTGATTATAGCAAATGAGAATAAATTTTCTATATTTAATAATAATATATTTGATATTTTCCTATCATAATATAGGTTTTCGAATTTATTGCCTATTTTTATAGTATCTAGCTATTTGTACAATCATCTAATATCTTTTCTATTTCAATCTCCACCATTTTGAACAAGATCTTCTACGATTAGAATATATCAATTGATTTATTACTCAATGTGAGGGTTCGGACTTCAATAAAATGGTATTATTTTTCAATAATTTTTCTAAATTATTATTAAGATTTTCTATGATCTTTGAAGAGAATTACAAGACTCGCCAGTTTTTTTCCAATTATAACGAACCAGTCTATAATTTTATAATATATATTACAATTATATCTGTCTTAATCTATTATTTTTATTTGTATAATTTTAAATAATTTAGGTTTCAGGTTAATGGGATAAAATATTAATTGTAATATCCTATAATTTTCAACCGATTAAGCAGATTGTTTTAATACAATAATAAAAACCGTCTCCAGCAAGATATTAATTATAATAATTGATATTGCTATTATTAATTCTAAAACTACAATTTGATTCTCCAATAATTACTTTATAGATTGAGATATTAAGATATGTTCAAAGACTACCTATATTAGATCAATAAACAAAAACTTGATAAAATTGTGCTAAATAAATATTATTTTATTATTATAACTATTGGCTACCAATAATATATACTTAGCTAGGTTGGTATATCTGGTAGATTAAAATTCAAAAACTTTGATTAATAACTATCTCTATTTTATAAAATTAATATTTTTATTTTAATATTAATAATAAAGGTAGACCTCAAATATTTGTATGAATATAATGGTTTTATTTTACTGGCGGTTGGGAAATTAAAGATTGGAATTTGTAGATTTGATAATATTTTAAATATTTTCGCAGAAAAATACTAATATTATTAGTAGCAAATAATTATACAAATAGTTTTATATTACAAAATGTATTTAAAAAAAATACTTTTTGCATTTTTATAAAATATTAAATTCTTTGCATAAAATTTGTTTTTTATTTTATCGAAATAGTCTGGTTTATATCAATTGGATCAATTTTATTTGCAAATTGTATTATATTTTTATATAAATCTAATAAATTTATTAAATATATTAAACTTTTGTTAATCTATAAAAATAAATTCAAAAAACTACAAAATTATTTGTTATATAATGAATAAATGAATAAAACGAAAAATAAATATATTTAAATATTATAAATTTATTAAATATATTTTTGTCGAATAAAAAATAATTTTATAAAAACAAAAAAAAAATATTTTTAAAAATTATAAAATTTGTTACAAATTCAATAAAAAGTCCAATAATTTTTTTAAAAATAGTATCGATTATTTAATAAATAATAAATTTAATTTAATATATTTTATTGAGACAATTAATTTTTCCGAAAATATATTAATCGGAAATAAATTAAATTATTTTATATTTTGTTTTATAAGTCCAATATTTGTTAAAGATCTAACCGCAAGGTTAATAATATTTAATATTAAATATCGGGCAGTGAGAGGATTTTGCCTATATAAAATAAATTGGGGGCTAGAATAGAGGTTTTAACTACCATTCTCCAAATATTATTAAAATAAATAAAATTTTATTTCCCTTTTTTTTATAATTATTAAATCTTAAAAAATTGATGGTTTTTTTATTAATATTTTTTATAATTTTATATAAAATATTGATATAATATAAGTAATATTATATAAAAAAAATTTTATTTTAAATTATCAATATCAATTATTAAAATTCCAATTTAATTATTATTTAATTAAAAAAATACAAAAAGATTAAAATTATAATAAATTAATTGATTTATTACCCGATTTATAAAATTTTGATTTATAAAATTTATAGTTTTGTAATATTAAAATTATTTAATTATTTATCAAAATAATATTCAAATATTGATTATAAAATTTAAAATATAATTATTATTAAATATTTTGGCCTGGATTTATATTTTAAGATTTTTATGTTGTATCCGCCTCTACCTCCCATATTATTAAAATTGTCGCAATTTTGGCAATTAATTATATTAATCTTTAATTTAATTTTTATTATATTTAATATAATAATTATATAATATTTAATTTTTTTTTTAATATAATCTATTTTAGTTTTATTTGGAATTATATTGGAATTTAATTTTGATTTATATACGATTATATCGTAATTGAATTATATTAAATATAATTTAAATTAATTTATTTTTTATTTCCGAATAAATATTAAAAATTTTTTTTTTTATATTTAAATTATATTTTTTATATTTTTTTAATATTTTTTATTTATATATATTTTTTGTTTTTTATATTATTGATAAATTATTATTTTATTATTTTTTTATTATTTATTAATTTCCAAATTATATTCGAAATATTAATCAATCTAAATTTTTTCGATATTATTAATTTTTCGAATAATTTTTTTGTTTTTTATTATTTATATACAATAATTATAATTGCCAATTCTTAATTATTTTTATAAAAATATATTTTATAAAATTATATAATTTTTTTTATTGTTATCTCAAATAATATTATATAATTTTTAAGTTAATAATATTTTTTATATTAATAATAATATGGCCTTAGTTTGCTAATATATTATAAAATAATCACAATTAATTGCTTTTTTTACTGCTCGATTATAATGATTTTTTTTTAGATTTGTTGATATAAGATTGAATAAAATATATAATCTATTTGGAACCAAATTTTTTCTATTATATTAATAATTAAAATATACAAAAATATTTTATAAAAAAATATTCCAAAAACAAATTTTATATAATTTAATACCAAATCCTCCGTTTATAGATCTAATTTTTCCATTATAATAAACTCGGGATTTGATGGATAGTTTGGGAATCTAAATAATAATAATAATAATAATTATAATAATAATAATAATAATTTATTAATCCTTTTTTGTATACAAATCGGCTCTGAATCATTTCCAATTATTATATAAAAACCTATTTAATTGGGATATAATTAAAAAATAATCAAAATATATATATATATAAAATAAAATAGAATAAAATTTTTTAAAAATATTTTTATTAATATATATTATTTTTTTATTAATTATATATACCAAAATATATATTATATTATATCCTAGTTTTTTATTTTATTAAAAAAAAATTTTTGGATATAAATTTATAAATTATAAAAATAATTCCAAATAATTAAAAAAATATATTTATAATAAAATTTTTTAATAATTATTTTCTAAATTTTTTTCTAAAATAATTTTATTCTTTTGTTATATTTATTATTTATATAATTTTAAAATATTTAATCTATTTTTTTTTATTATTTATAAAAAATATAATTTAAATAATTGATTTTTGAAAATTTAATTAATTATATATATTATTATTTTTTATAATATTTTGATTATATCTAATTTTTATTATTCCAAAAAATTTTATTTTATTATTTATTAATTTATTTTAAATATTTTATAATTTAATCAAATTTTTTAATTTTATTAATTTTAGAAAATAATATTTTTTATTTTTTTATTATTTTTATATATATATTTTTTTTTGAAATATTTTTTTAATAATTATATTTCTATATTATATTTGTTATTTTAATTATTATAGGAATTTTATTTAAAAAATATTATATATAAAAAAAAATTAAATAATCTATTCAACGAAATATTTATAATAAAATATATTAAAAAAAATATATTTATTAATAAAATATTGAAGAATAGATTTATTATTAAAAATATAATATATTTATTGATATATAATTCTTATATTAAAAAAAAAAATATTATTTATAAATTAATTTATATTATAATATAAAATTTATATATATAATTTATTATTTTTGGAAATATTATATAATATTTTTTGAATAAAAATATTTATAAATAATATTATTAAAAAAAAAAAAAAAAAAAAAATTAATTTTTAAAATAATTT
>Ga0247778_1000690_pt1 | contig 31594 bp, 28 predicted proteins | sample UWRJL049202B5_FD_179939 | JGI IMG/M metagenome (GOLD analysis project Ga0247778, IMG submission 179939) | Plant litter microbial communities from Arlington Agricultural Research Station in Wisconsin, United States - UWRJ-L049-202B-5 | ecosystem: Environmental > Terrestrial > Plant litter >...
TGGCTGTCCAAAACCCCAAAAGGCAAGGCGAAGGGAGCTTCGTGTCCGTCTAGTTACACTGCGGCAACCCCTGAGAGTACGCCTCTGCTGCAGTTGTTCTCGGAGTGGCGCCGGCGGCTTGAATGTCTGCAGGTCACTCTATGTTATATAACGTTTATGCTGCTCTTTACTTTCAAAAATATTAGATGAGACAATCGAATATCTTTGTCGGCAATTGAAATGAGGACGTTGCAACCGTTACATCCATCTTGAATCATGTGCCAGTACTGGTCGTGGCGCTTGTTGGTTGGAAACCCGACGGGCAGGACCAGCCGAAGAGGACAATACCTGGACCTGTCGTCTCACGGGGACGTTTCTGGGGCTGGGAAACGCGTACGAGGGTCGGAGTACTGTACAGCAGCGTCACCTTTCCGGTTTGACGAGCAACGGCCTTGGGATTTCAACTGACCATACGCCATACAAAGCCTGTGATTTTATGGAGACCTCTGGTTACACAGGCGGACAATCTCCATAATTACATTAAATCCTGGAAACCACTTGGAAAAGGGGAATCAATGCCAATTGGGAAGCCTAATGACTGCTTGTGGATCATTTCTTCATTCAAAAAGCATAGCCAAACTCTGGTAATGCCCGGGAGGAGTCGCTGTACCTGGAGATGTTTCATGAAGCTCTTCCACTGAGCCACGGACTTCCAACATACGTTCAGACCCTCCCCGCACCCCCATATCATCACATTGCCTCGAGGCCTGCCCCACCAGATCTCCCATCACAGCTTGCACAAGGTTCGAAAGATTGAGTTACATCAGCTTGTAGGGAATACGACTCATTATCACATGCTCATCTTGGTTCGAAGTAACCTCAAGCCCCCCACATGCAGTTTCCTGCACTGGCACCTCAATGTGATTAAGAATCTCCCCCACACGCTGTTTGCTTGACATGTCACTCCGAACCAGTGGTATCAGTCTCGAAATGTATTTCATTATCAAATACATTTGTCAAAACAATTCCATACCTCCTCTCACTGCTGGCCGCTTTCCCAGCTGAACCGAGCTGAACCGTACTGCTGGTTGGAAAAAGAACCAAAGCATCGGGGATGATTCGCATGGAGCTTCCCACTTACGGCCAACATGGCGTTCGACGACGATGGGATGGACGATGAATACAAGCAGCCTACGGAGAGGATCATGCTCATGTGTCCGCCTCTTGTAATCGCTTGTCCTGATAGTAACCAACTTTCCATTTACCAGATCTCTCTTACGGCGACGTGAGTCGGCTTTCGTTCCCACGGCGGTGGTTCGGTTCATGAATCGAGATGCCATAAACCCGAGCCTTTTGCTAGAGCAAAAATGGCTCAATGCCGTGAGCGGTTCCTGTGAAGCGATTCCACTGTATTGCTGCCGAGGTGGACACGAGAACACTTCCCGTTTCTCCGAAAAGATCATTCCGCCATTATAGTCGTTCTCATTCGTGGCATTTGATACTAATTTTCCCACCCCCAGGTATAAGTGGGATGAATGAGATTGTACCCACGATTACTTGTCCTGGACAATTTCAGCCTCAACCTCACCGCCTGCACAGTAGCTGTCATAAGAAATCCTATATGCCGTGCATTGTCGTGACGACCTAGCACTAGAACAACATAACACCACAGACGCCAATGGTATTCTTAAAAAGCTCCTGGTTTCCAAATGAAGCCAATTTAAACGAGTCATCCATTCTGGTCCACGTGAGATAAATCCCTCAGAATGTCGGATCTGTACCTTCTCCGCACGAAATTAAGATTCTGTAAGATCGAAGTAATACTCCCCGACATCGTAATATTGATCGTGGCAAACCCCTCCCCGCAGTAACCTCGCCCAAACTTCTCCCCACAAGTCTCTGGTTCCAGTGAAATGTCAGAAGCCACGTCCCCGGAAATTGGTGACATCAGATTTGTTTCATCAAAATACATGAACATATCAAGGCATAAAGCTTCCAAAAATTTCATCAGAATTCTTCAGCCTGGCTCTAAGAGTATGTCAAAATTTACGGATCGAATTCTCGTTTACTTACCGTAAATGCTCAGGGTAGATTCTTCTCAAATATCTCTTTTGAAGTGGCCCGATGAAGGGAGTACTCGAGTGGGGAGGCCGGAAACACTGAGTATTTTGGCTCAGCTGGAGTTCCGCCAGCTGGACTCGTATTATCTCTCGAGCGACATGGTGTAATGTGTGTCAATTTGGTAAAGTCAGAGTGAGATCTAAACTGAAGGCAATCTTGGCCAGATAGAGGGGCCGGTGGGCTCTGATGGTTAAGTCTGCGAAATCTTCTTGTGTTCCTTCGCAAAGTCTAAAATGTTCATTTTCGGTTGTGCTCATTTCTGAAGACCCCAAAAGACGACAGCAACACTTAACCATTAAAAGGTCTACAACCAATTCTGATAACCAAAATACAGTCAAATACTGAAGCGTATATATCAAGGTTCACTCCAATCATTACAGACATATTCACACTTCAAAGCATCAAATTAAAGTCGGTTGAAGCTCCAATTAGGGAGCTACATGGCCCGGCCAGCACTTTGGACTCTAGAGAATACACGTAAATCACCCACACCTGCCTTTACTGTTAATAGTCTGACGCAAGATCGTCACCATACACCGCCTCCTACGTTGTCAAGGTCTCTAGAGAAGACGTGGGCTTGAGGACCCAGAACAACTTGCAAGCTATAAGAATATTTCCCAAAGTCTCACGGATTTACCCGCATGTGCTTCACAAATGTGTTTTTAGGGTGCTATAGGGCTAGGGAAAGTTTTTATAAGAGCTTTCTTGTCGGAAGGTGATCTTTGGAGTCTGGGGATTGAAATTCCACGTTCCAGAATAGCTCCTGAGGGACTCACCGACTCTTACTGCACTACAAATGCGTCGATCGGACCTCAATTCTTGGCCTGAGATCATGGACTGTCAAAACTCGCAAGCCAAGCATATTTCAGGAAACAGCCAACGATCAATTGGGTATGGATACATCGTTCCTTCGGGTCTCGACCTCCAGTGGGGATCCAAGCCCACCATCCATCACACAATGCAATATCAAAACTAGCAATCTCATAATCTCGGAGGAATCACTTCATACCCACTGATACGAGAATGGGCGAGAGTGGCCATTCACGACGAATCTACCGTTCTAAAATTCTGACCCCGACAACCCTAACGAATTGCTCCTGCCAAAAGCAACGACTGTTCGATATCCTACCGGAACCGAGAGACCAATCCTGCTGGCTCTTTCATTAGAAGCGCCTGGGAAATTCCCATGATCAGGGCAGCTGAACCTGCATCTCGAGGAGCAGCCATTACTGGAGTCGCATGCCAGAATACGATCGCAAATTGTGGACCTTCCTATGAATCGCCTCCAGATTCCCGATCATCACCACAGAAGCACATAGGAATTCCCGAAAACCACATGTCAAGATATGGCTCCACAGAAATCTTCACACCGCACAAACGTCGTGGGCTCACGCAGAACCACTCATCTCACTTGGCCGTTCAGGATTGGACAACCAGCCCCCACCACCTCATCTAAAATTTTCACCATTTGAAGTCCTGAGTTCTAGATTTAGAATTCCAATAGCTGTGCGCTTTGATATTGAGGGAATATCCATGGATCATGTTGTATAACAGCGGCCCAACCGGAAGGTGGTGCTGGACGAGGGGTTGATCGATCAACGCAGCACCTATCAACACCTTCAGATGCACGCCACTGAGAAACGGAAACTTTTAGGCCGGGACGCCAGCAGAGTGATTGCTGGCTTGTATCGAATGAAGCAATGCGTGGGAAAACGGACCCTGCGTAATTGCCATGGAAGAGTACGGTATTCCAGTTCTCCTAGAGTTCACAAATACTCCCCTTGGAATATTCGAACTAGTTTTCTAAAGACTGATTTTATCTTCTCTAGCTACTAGAGCTGTGGAGCGGCCTTAAAAAATTGGAGTCCCCGCGAATGGAGGGCTTTTCAGACGTACAAGCAGCATCCAATAGTACTAGTACCAGAAATTCCGACCAGCACTAGCTTCTCCTCACCGAGTAGACAAGAACCCGCAGCCTACCACTAGAAAAGAAGACTTCACTCACGTTGGAACCCGAAAACTTATTTTTTCTTCACGAAGAACTTACGTTGTTAGAAACCCAGACATCACTGCCCCGCCAATCCAGTAAGACATTTCCCCACACTCCTAACAGGCAACCCCCGAGCATTCTCCACACCGTACCAACACCCATCAACTTCTCCGCAGTCTCATCCAGATCACTTTTCCGACACGTCCCTAATTTGCGCCCAACGGCACGGAGAAAACAGATGGAAAGTTCCCGAGCCGATTTAACGACCCGAAAGAAATGACGGATGGGCCGGTGGAGCCGTAGAGGCAAGTATGAAGCTGGAATATTTTGAGTGAAGTGCTTGCACCGAGTATTGTGTAATGACCTCTTGAGAAACGGAATAGATGGATACTTGTAGAAAGTAACCATTTCCCCCCACAATCTGTAGGACTTTGGAAGTGACACTTGCCTGTTTTCATGGCGTTCACCGGTTTCACGGAAAGACATCTTCACAGTCGCTGCGCCATTTTCACGGAACGATCGAATTCCCCAAAGTTTAGGCTGGCAAATGGAAAGAGAAAGTCATTAAAGACTAATAGGTCCTTCGAAAAATGAGAGATAACAAGAGGATTTCATGATCCCCACTCACGTTATCGTACCAACAGACGTATTCACCAAGGCAGCAGCGACTCTGCGATTAGAAGTGTGACTCAGAACCCTTCACGAACTGTTGCGTCAGTGAAGTAGGTCACGCTCCCCAGAAACAGTAGTGAACTGTTAGCTCCAGAGTTTCTTGTGGGCTGACCAGAGAAACGGACCACCCCCTCACATGACTCGCATATCTGTTTTCCAAACTTGAGCATCGTAAATATATTAATTAGAGGTGTCTATACATATCACGACACGGGACATGAAAGTAGTTCATACGGGTCATCTCATGCCTTTCCCTATCCATGACCAAGAGGTGACCAAGCTAAAAACGCGAACACCAGAAATGATTTGCTCCCTTCGCCAGAAATGCAACAAAGTATAATTCCTCGAAATCAAGGCCGGGAAATGCCTTGTCGTGCCTGTGCCAAAGGTTAGCATGCTATTTGATAATGGGTAAGGGGGTGTGAGGACTAACCTTCATCTGTTCAATCTTCGCTTTCAGGGCGCTCGTCACCTCCGCCGCACGCTTCCAACTCTCCACGCCCTGTCCACCTTCACCCCGCCCACTGTCCGTACTCGTGTCCCTCGCAGCACGACCTGGATACGGGGGCGGTGCAGGACTATTCCTCCCCGCACTCCCGCTCGCCGCGCTCGTCCTGCCATTCCGTAGTTCGGGGCTCAATTTGCTGCGAGCATATGGACCTGAGACTCCTTCACCGCTGTTCTCCTTTTCTTCGCTGAGCGTAGAGGTATAGGACATGCGGGCACGGGAGTTGAAGCCTGCTCGTGAGTTATCTTGGGCGCCACCATACATGCCTGTGTCGCGGTAGATGCCAGCTTCGTCATTCATACCATCTCGACCTGGACTGGGTAGGCCGGCGGGAGGACTGTTTACTCGCTCTGCGCTCGTTAGGGCACGCTTTAGTCTCTCCATCTCCCTTCGAAGCTGTCCGCACATCGCCTCTGCGGCTTCGCAGTCCGAACGAGCGCGTACAAGTTGGGTTTCTTTGGCTTTAATAGAAAGGACATCGCGGGTATGATCTTCGATGAGTTGGGCATTTTGGTTCTTCAGCTCTTGAACTTCCGAGTTGAGACGTGAGCGTTCTTGACGGAGATCATCGGCTTGCCGAAGTAATCGGTCTTTGTCTAATCGAAGCTCTTCTAGCTCGGCTCGTTCTACGGCTGTCATACCCGCATTGGGAGGTGGTGACATTGGTGCAGCAGGGGGAGCATTCGCTGCAGGCACCTTGGCAAGAGGGCGTCCAGCAAGACCACGACCCAAGCCAAGACGTGGCGGGGGTGGTGCTTCCTCTTCAACAGGTGGAGGTGCTTGAGACACAGGCCGTCGAGGCGATGCTGTTGGAGCAGCTCCACCTGGCCCAGGAAGGGTGCGTTTCAATGGGGCTTTCAAACCGCCAACCTTGGGCGCGCCAAGTTTCGAGCCTTGTGCACTCCTTGCTGTAGGTTGAGGAGCCAGGGGGGCTTCTTGAGCATATGGACTTGGGGCAGGAGCGGCTTTTTTGGGCGCTGGCTTCTTTGCGACTACCTTGCGAGGGGCAGCCGCAGGGGCAGCACGAGGAGCTGCTGCAGCTGGCGGTGGCTTTGGCTTATCCTTTGCTTTGACCTCTGCAGCATCACAAAATTCTTTGATCTTCGTCTTTCTGAGGTCATCGAGTCCTTCGAGATGAGGTCCCATGGCTCGTTCACCCATTATTTTCATAATCGTACCCAAGACTTCGGCTCCCCCAGATCGTAGTACCTCGACTGATTCGGAGAGTAGCTTCTTCGCTGACTCTACTATTGACGCAACCTCTTGCTTCGTTGGTGCTTCACGTGTCGTCTTTAAACATCGGATCAGGTACTTCATCGTCCCCTCTTTGACTTGGGGATTCTTGTGCTTCAGGAACTCGAGCATTTCTTCCAGATTGTCGGAAAGATTGGTTGCAAGAAAGACTTGGTCGAGTGCTGCACCAAGCGCCTCTGAGACTGAGGCTTTCTTTTCCTTTAATCTTTCCATAATTGGGCCTGTGACAATGGAACGGTATTTTTGGAATGGTTTCCTCAGTCCTTTGGCCAACACTTCTATGCACTGCGCGGCTTGCGTAACAACAGCGACGTTGGCATCCTTCATGCTCTTGGCTAGTCCCCTGACTATCTCACCGTAATCACCATCCTTGATTCTCGGGACATTCAGAACCGTATAAAGAGCTTCCACGGCCTCTTTTCTCTCTTTCCATTTGGATGAGGCCAAGTTTTCGTGGAAATCCGCTGGGACTTTGGATAGAACATCTTGTGGTTCCGCTAAATCAAACGCATCGACTACCACTCCCTCTTCTTCGAGCTCTTCTTCCTCTTCAGCAGCGGCTCCCGGAGGTGGACCTCGTGCCATGGCAGCTTGCTGAGATCGCAAGAATCGTTCTTGTTTTGGCGCTGGTTCGGCCTTGAGTTTCTCGAATTGGGCGTCCATGTCTGTTTGTTGAGTTGGCTTAAGGTCTCCCCAGAACATCGGTTTCATTGCCTCCCTCAACCACCTGTAGAACTCCACCGCAAGATTCGTAGCTTCTGCTCGTACATTCTTATCGGCGTGTCCAAAGGCCTTGGGCAAGATCTTAAGGATCGGCTTCGGGTCAACAGTTTTGCAGCCATAATTGTGGATTACGGCCGTCAATGCTGCCAAAGTAGCAGCAACGACCTTTGGTTGTTTGTTGGAAAGTGCGGGTAGGAGATCTTCGATAATTGGTCCTGCGGTATCTAGTTCGATGTATAGTAAAATGGCCTCGAGGGCTGATGCTTTCGTAGCGGCTCGCGTGGAAGAAAGACCCTTTTCTACTAGAGGCGTTATGGTTTGACCTCTCGTTCTATATAATGTAATTAGTTACGTACTCTGTACTAGTGTATATGACTGACCTCGTGCAACCTTCCCGTCCACCGAATTTAAGAAATGCACATAGTGCGGCAATACCGTCTTGTTGGGCGGCGACGTTCGAGTCTGCTACAGCGCTTTTCCATAGACCCGGATCTTGTAAAAATGGACGGAACGCAGGATCGTGCTCGTCGGGCGTAATTTCAAACTGTTTGGCGGCATCCTCGTAGGCTGCCTTTCGGACTTTCCATACCTGGTGGGGGGGGGTCAGTCCTGTCTGCATGAGACATTCGGGAAAGGGGCTGCAGCCATACTTTGTGCTGAAATCTGTCCGGTAGAGGCAAGGAACTGAAATCTTCCTCCCCATCCGCCATATTGGCTATCGTATTACTCGAGAGGCGCCTGAAGTCTGTAACGCGTTTGGTTAGCTTGCGCCATGATGTTGATAGATGCCCCTCCATCTCGACGGCACAGATTCTGAGATCATTTGCGGCAGGCGGATTGTGATTGAACACAGTATTCTCATGGTCTGTGAATAGAAGCAGGGAATGCGCTGCGTACCTCGAAAGAACGGCGCAAAGTCTGAGGTTATTCGTGGCGGCCTTGTTCAAAGGGAATGTCTTTTGTCCGGCCGGCGCAAAGGTATCAGCAGGTATTCGCGTAGGTTTCGTAGTCAAAACAGCTTTGCAGGACCGATAAAGCAGTATTCACCCAAGTCGTGAGTCTTGTTTCGGGTAGGAAAGGGTTCAGGTCGAGGTGAAGAAATAGATCGTGATGTGTTGTTGATGGTCAAGTGGAGGATTTTGGCGACCCCCGTCACTACGGCGACTCCCCCCTGCATATTGGCTCTGTGCTGTGCTTGGCGTGAAGCTACAAGGGGACAAGTTTTTGTCTCAACACCACAGATCTCCTATCCCCGTGCTCCCCACCATGCGAAATCGCATTCCTGCACTTCATAAAGAGCGTCTGTTTTCGCATACAAAGTTTCCATATACTACATACTGCTTTCCGGGATAAACGCGCCCCGTTACAAGACAACAAAAATAAACATCCGGGTACCTAGGATAGCGCATTCACCGTCACACTCTAATCTCAGGAGTAAACAACTGGAGGCAAACGCTTTCATCCACCTTCCGCGGCCAGGCGCATCGCCTCCTGACAGCAGCACAATCAGATTGTCCTCGAGCTTCATGCATCGATCTTCGCAACCACCATGAGCCAGATCTTGACGTCGCGGCAGGCCGAGGAGCTGTAGGTAGATCTGCATCAAATTATAATGGCAGTGCTGATTCCAGGCCAGACACAAGTCCATCATCGCGTACCTCACCTCGATAAACCTACCAAACAGTGCCGCGGCGTTACGAGAAGAACTGAATATCGGCGACACCTTTGATGCCGCGACCAGCAAGAAATATGAGGGGTTACTCGAGAAGAAATGGACCAGTGTGGTGCGGTTGCAGAAGAAGGTGGGAATTCTTGACTTGCCTGCTCAAAGATTAGAAACTGATCCGTTGCCAGATAATGGAACTCGAGTCAAAGAACGCCGCATTACAAAATGAGATCGACACTGCTACACCGACATCTCTCTCACGACGAAATCAAGACCCTGCAAGCTGGCTTCCAAGATCGCCAGCAAGACATAGGCTCGAATCGCACAGAAAACCGATCACTTGCGTTGCATTTCACCCTGTTTTCTCCTCACTCGCATCTGGCTCAGAAGACGACAGCATCAAGATTTGGGATTGGGAATTAGGAGAACTGGAAAGGACAGTTAAGGGGCATACGAGGGCAGTGCTGGATGTTGATTTTGGTGGACCACGCGGAGGAACATTGTTGGCATCGTGTTCTAGCGATCTAACGATCAAATTATGGGACCCTAGTGATGAGTACAAAAACATTCGGACTCTTCCTGGACACGACCATTCAGTTTCAGCGGTGCGCTTCATCCCGAGCGGTGCAGCTGGATCGCCTTCCTCTGGTAACCTCCTTGTATCAGCAAGCCGAGACAAAACACTACGGGTATGGGATGTCTCTACAGGATATTGCGTGAAAACGATCCGCGGACACGCAGAATGGGTTCGAGATGTATCCCCTTCTTTCGACGGACGGTGGCTGGTATCAGCTGGAATGGATCAAACGGCCAGAATATGGGACGCTGCTTCTGGAGAGCTAAAAGCAACACTGCTAGGTCACGAGCACCACATCGAATGCTGTATTTTTGCGCCCCCCGCAAGTTATGTACACTTGGCGAATATGGCAGGAATTAAGAAACCGCCGGCTGCGACTAGCTCAGCTGAATTTGTGGCGACGGCAGGGAGAGACAAAAACATAAAGATATGGGATGGGAGAGGGACCTTGATCAAGACTTTGGTCGGGCATGACAACTGGGTGAAAGGGCTTGTCTTCCATCCCGGCGGTAAATATTTGCTCAGTGTCGCTGATGACAAGACACTGCGATGCTGGGATCTTTCTCAGGAAGGGAAACAGGTGAAGAAAATAGACGACGCACACGAGCATTTCGTGACGTGTATTCGATGGGCTCCCAGCGTTATCAAAGACGCACCTGCCACTAATGGGGAGAATGGTGTTCTCACGAATGGGACGGCGAAGAAGGATAAACCAAGCAATATCGCGATAAGGTGTGTAATTGCGACTGGGAGTGTAGATCAGACGGTACGAGTCTTCGCATCATGATCATGAGGGAAAGGGGGCTGTGAGGAGTTGGGGAGTCGAGGCGTTGCTAGGCATGGCATGTTATAGCATTGCTCCTTGCTGATTGCTTGATGTCTGATGCTGGACTTGCTTTGGGTTGGCTACGAATATATCACGAACCGTTATGCTTAGCATGTATAGGAAGAGCCTTGTTTCTTCGACGATGATTTGAGATAACTGAGTACGCTGTGAATAGAGCCCAGCCACTTTTTCATTCTATTTGATGCACTGTTAAAGTGATCGTAGATGATTATATTATCCAATAAATCTTATGCAAAATGAAAATGTCGCAGCATCCCAAACAAGCAATTCGCCAGCAGCCTCACCTCCAAAATTCAGCGCACTAGCGCAAGGCTACCGCGCCGGAAAATAAATCCCAACCTCCATCAAGCCTCTTTATACCCCACAACTTCGACACCTGCAACCATGTCAATGAACGCCTTCGCCCGAAACTCCTCCTCGGACGAAGACGAAGAAAGCCAAGATGATTTCGGCGATTTCAACCCGCGCAAGCGCCGCCGCACCACGAAAGAAAGCGCTGCGCTAGGCGTTTTTGGCAGTGATAGCGAGGAGGAGGATGGCAAACGGTGGAAGAAGAAGAGTCTGAGGGGGAAGGGCATGAGTTTTGTTGGGTCTGGGCAGAAGCTAGATGAGGACGATGAGGACGAGGATGAGGATATGGATGATGTGGAGGAAGATACGCCCGGGCTTGGGGCGAAGGGATTGGGGTTCCAGCCTGCGAAAGCTGAGGATATAGAGGATGAAGAGGAGATTGAGAAACCAAGAGGACTGGGGATGGGGTTGGGTGCTAGGGGATTGGGATTCCAAAGTCCAGCGCCGTCAAAATCGAAGAAAGGGCCATCGTTTGGAACACCCCTCGGAATGGGTTTCACGCCGTCCTCTGCCAATGCGCCTGTTTTGAATGTAGCGGAGGAAGAGACTACAACTCCGAGAATGTCTATGCCGAGCGCGTTTTCAACCCCGACTAGCAAGGGAAAAGCTACCACTGCTGGGCCGAATCCAGGGTCGTTTGCTGCGAGAATGATGGCCAAGATGGGATACAGGGAGGGCCAGGGTCTAGGAAAAGAGGGCCAGGGTAGAAGTGGGGTTATTGAGGTTGTACAAAGGCCGCAGGGTGTTGGTTTGGGTGCTGTGAAGGAGAAGTCAAAGCAAGAAATTGAAGAAGAGAAACGACAGGCGAAGTTAAAGGGCGAGAAATATGAGGATTCAGACGAGGAGAAGAAGAAGCGTCGACGGAAGCCGAAGACCAGTGGAGGGGATAGTGGGGCGAGTGGCATGAGCACCCCTCGAAAAGCCCAGAAACCTAAGTTCCGAACATTGGAGGAAGTGCAGAGAGCAGCTCCGGGACTGGAAATTCCAGATGCATTTGCGCCAATTTTGGACATGTCGGGGCCAGGCCAGCGATTACTTACCTCGACATCTGGACTTCTGACACCAACGGCTGTTTCTTTTGAAACAGTCGAACAATCCGAATCCAGGAAGCTGGCTCGAAGAGCGCAGAATGAGCTCTCAGCTCATGTCGAGGAATGGAAGAATCTTGATGAACGAAAAGCTTACGTTGCCATGGAGACTTTGCAGGAGCAGCAGAGTATCGATGAGTTACAAGCTGCCGTAGATCAGTTCAAGCTGTTTGTGGATGCTGCACAAGATATTTTGCAAGCTTCAAAAGATGGCCAGTGGGATCCAATCATCGAAGCACTCACCACCGCCGACAAACTTCAGGTTTCGGGTGTCAGTGAAGAGCTATCCAACACTGCTGTAGCTGCAGTGCATCCATTTCTCAGCCTCGCCACTGAAGGATGGCAGCCGCTTCAAGATCCCAAATTGAATGGCGTGGTCCCACAACTTTTCGAGATTCGACATATTTTGGGAGCCACGCCAAATCAAGCACTCGCAAAGTCAAACAATCAACTCAATGGCCACCGAAAAGGCAAATCAACCACTGCCTATGAAACTATGATTTACAAGATTGTCTTCCCTAAAGTTGTCTCGGCTATCAACCAAGCCTGGGACGTACACAATCCAGCGCCTTTACAAGCACTATTAGATGCTTGGGAAGGTCTCCTACCGCCATTCGTCCGCTCATTACTTCTTGACCAAGCCGTAGTTGGAAAGCTCAACGAGGCAGTCTCAGCCTGGAATCCCCGAAAACGGAGGTCCCACGAACTCCCTCATCTCTGGCTCTTCCCCTGGCTCCAATACCTACAATCTCACCACGCCGATCCCAAAAGCTCCACTGGCCTTGTCAGCGATGTGAAGCGTAAATTCCGGCACCTGGTCGACTCCTGGGACTACCGCAAAGGCGTTGTCCCTGGTCTTCGGCAATGGAAGGAAGTCTTATGTCCAAGCCCTAACAATGATCACTGGAGCCCACTGATCATGAATCACGTTCTGCCATCCATGGCGCGATTCCTTAAGAACGAATCAAATTTCATGGTATCCCCACAGGACCAAGAGCCTTACATGGCAGCCCTGCAGGGTGTTTTTGCTTGGAAAGACATTCTCAAACCGCGCGTCGTAGCACAAGTCATCGTCGACACCGTGTTCCCCATGTGGCATGACGTGTTGCACCAATGGCTTACATCAACTGGTCCTAATGAGGAAATAGGCCAGTGGTTCGAGTGGTGGCGCGACGATGTATTCCCAGAGGAAATCAAAAGTCTAAAGAGCATACAAGATGAATTCGACAAGGGTCATGAGATGATCAACACAGCACTGGATCTCGGCTTCAGAGCATCCACACACCTCCCCGCGCCCCGTCAAGCGTCGCCTCCAAAGCCAGCTCCCCTTTCGCCTCCCAAAGCTAAACCAGAGCCTGTGGTGGAAGAAGTTACATTCAGACACAGAGTAGAAGATTGGTGCATCGAAAACGATCTGCAGTTCTTGCCGGAGAAGAAAGTCATGCATGATAGGGGCCAGCCGCTGTACCGGATTACAGCTGCAGGCAATGGGAAGAATGGGACGCTGGTTTACTTCAAGGGGGATAGTTTGGTGGCTGTTAATAAGAAGGCGGAGATTGGGATTTTGTGGGAAAATGAGGAGGCGAGGGATGCGTTGTTGGAGATGGCGTGGACGAATGTTAAGTGATGAGAGATGATGAATAGATATCGCAAGATCAAATTGATTGCAATTGACTGGATCGTAGGCACAGCCTTGTCGCATGGTCCTCTTCTACAGTGTATCAGCTGAGTGGCTTGCATGAAAGGGCGAAAAATTGGCGAGGCTCAAAGGGCGGGCGCGATAAATGTCCTCCCCCACCTCACCTTCCGTTTCAAACCATCCTACCTTTCTTTCCATCTAGAGTACGCTGAGCTCGTGACTCGGCATAAGTACTCTCCGCAGAGCGAACGCTATTGATTCGCCTCCTGCCCTTTGTTCCCGCTTTCTGCAATGTCTGCTCAAGACTCTATTAAATCTGGCGGTACCCATCCCGAAATGTATTACTGGGATGGGCAATGCTGCCCGCTATGCATGAAGCTTCTCCTGTACGCCCCAACTTTCCGCTTTTTTGTTTTCGGCCTCGAGGTTGCAGTACTAATGGATGCTTTAACAAATGATTTAATGACAGGGATAGGGCATTGGACATCAGATTCCGGACCGTGTGTGTTGATTGAGTTTGATCCTGTCTTCTTTTTCCTTTCATTATCTTTACTCGTGAACAGTACATCCAAACCTGAATACATCACTGGTATTCCAGTCCCTGCGAACAGGTGACTTTGGCATTTATCATGACTTTTGACTTTTGGGGAGTGCGTTACCTTTCTCATTCCTTCTGATAAAAAGAGTCCAATCCTCTGATTGCTAGAATTCAATTTTCGTATTCAAATTCTTTTGAACGCAGCGCTAACACACACATCTGCTAAGATGCCCAAAATACAATTTGGAGCGTAGCTAAGAGGATAAAGTTCTCAGGACACTTCTTCTTTAGACGGCGACGTCTTTGCTGGTATTCCCAGACTTTCGTTGCCTCTAAACCATATCGCAAAAGTTCCAGTTAGACATTGCGAGTGGCGCTCGCTGTTCTTCCTCAATTTCACCCCTGACATTGTATCAATAAATTAGGTATGCTAAGGAATCATCCTGGGAGGCACCTCCCGGAGTCGGCACTGGTCTGTCCTTTCCACAGTTCTTATAAACTTCTCTAGGTCGAAAACTGGTTCTCATTAGCCGTGCTATCTCATTGGAGCCTGGATTGGTATCTTACGCGGATATTTGGCCTTTAAGGTATCGTGTAGCAACTGAAGATGAAGTTGGCAAAGAAAGCGAAGGAATCAGCCATGCAATGCCTGTCGGACCGTGGATACGGATGGACATCTGCCCTCCTATTTGATGACAGATCTTCTACATGAGTTCAAGTAATCCCCGTCCCGCAAAAATGGCCAGATCTTACATGCGAACAGGGGCTCTATCGTCCATACCTACCGGTTTCTGATGTCTTTTACCCTATCCCTCGACCGAGCCACGTGAGCCTTGCTCAGACCCTACACCCCGAACGCGCAGCTTCCCTACAATGACAAAGAAGACAATGAGCAGGTCATATCAAGAGGAGGTTTACAAGACGTCACACAGAAGGGACATGTAGATATTATTGGAAACCAAGACTTCAATTCCGCGTTTGGTTGCTCGGAGCAGCTCGAGCAAGAGGGATGTTCCTGGTCGGGAAGTTGGCTCAATGTCGCTGCAGATGGTCGAGATCCTAAGGAGTTTGGAGTCTTTGATCACTCGTTCCTTGGCGGCAATTACGATCACCCAGCAACAGCTACTCAACACGAAGCTGCCGTTGCCGATACTAAGCACATTCTGAATGCGGCTCCTCTCAACTTCCTGTAAACGAAGTCCGACCTCACATGTCGTTATCAGTGGGCTGACTGGTTTTAGTGAGAGCCCAGGGGTAGATCAAGGATCAGTCACCTTTGGCTTGCCAGGGGCAAGCTCTTCCCCTCCGTCTCAATGGTAAGCCAGCACGACTGAAACAGATGGGAAAACTCACGCGTGCATAGGACAAAACCATCTGGCTTTACGGATGAGCAACTTGCCACCCGATTGACTTTTGCGATGCGGGAGGAAAGGCAGGTCACCTGAATCCTTTCGATGATCCAGCTGACTCAATCACCGCTTTAGACTAGCTGCTTCCCAGCAAAACACACCTAACTCCGCCTCTGCATCCGCCTCAGCGTAGGTCACTCCCCTATTTCTTATTCCCTCGCTGACTTATTCTAGAAGAGCTTTCATCTGCGGAACCAACGGATGCTCCAAGTCGTACAAGAGATCCTACGAACTCCGTCGTCACAGAAAGGTGCATGCTCCCGTCAGGCCCTACGGTTGTAGCTACCCTTTCTGCAACAAATCTGGCCAAAATGGTTTCGTAAGGAAGGATCATCTGAGACAACACTTGCGGCAGGTACACCGGGTGTGAAGCTCTTTCTTAGTGTGGAGCGGAGGAGTGAGTTAGGATGACGATGAATGTTTTTGCGGGTTCAATTAATCGCTGCTGCTTTCTTGGGGAACGGGATTGTGATTTTCTTAGCTTTTTGATTTTGTTTGGCCACTTGATTGTTCTTGCTTCTTTGCTTAGCTACGATGGTTGAGTCTCTCTTCTTCCTGTCCAGAATGTGACGATTTTCCTCCCCGATGAGTCATGAACCTTGCTTTGATCTGGGATATCTAGCAATTCGACAGCATTACATCGACGGATGTATGCCTTTAATGTCATATTTATTGCGCACCAAAAACTCTGTACCAGGCTCTCTATTAAAGTACTTAAGTTGGAGTGATGGGAAGTGGGCCTGTCGCTTAGAAAAGGAGGCGGGGTCTGGGTGGGGATACGCGGGGTAAATTTTGGCGACCGTTGCCTAGGTATTAGAGATCCAGACAATCAAAGGTCACGTATAGCAAATGAGAAGGAAAAGGTAGGTAAAGTATGTAATTTCATCTTGCCGTGATCACACCTTTTGCGGAGTTTCGAAGCATATGCAGTGCAGCACCGGGGTTTGGGGAGTGGGAAATGAGGGGGTTAGGATCCTAACCTAGGGAAAGATGGTTTATGAATGAGACTGGTCATAATATGGTGGTTCTGATAGCTAGCGCATAAATCAAACCATTCTAAGAAGCCCCTCCTTTTCAGTCCACAACGACAACTTCATTTAGATTACCCGACGATGAAGAGAACATCTCTTCGTAAGCACGTTGGGCTTTTTCATCTATAGGTAGTCTCGGATCCTTACTTCTCTTCGGCCGAAATCTTGTGGCCTAAAACTCCTTAGGGATCTCAGGCCCAATACGGTCCGCTTTGCGACTCACAATTCTTTCCCACGTTTCCCTTCTACTCCAAGCATTGGTGTTGCATGCGAGAAGGCATGAGATATCTGTTAGAGGGACTGAGGCTCGAATGGCCTCGCTTTTGCGCTCCGCCCATGCGACGTCGTTGGTACCGTCCAGCTCAAGATTTTCGTTGCCTTATTCTAGGGACAAGTCTATGCTATCTACTAAGTCGCAGAGGTCTACTAATTTATGGGTGTCGAGCAGGCTCTGTGCAAAAATATCCAGACGAGCGTATGGCAACCCGTTACGGCTTCTTTCAAAGTTCGAAGGCTGGCATTTGAGGTGAGCGTCCGAGGAAGGAACCAACTGAATCCATGAAATATATCCCTTTAATTTGAAGACAGGGAATGCGTGGTACAGGCTCCCAAGCTGGGGATCCCGAGGGGTGCATAACTTATATCCAAACTGTGACTGTACAATAGACGCCGCCGACTGAAGTCGTTCTGTGGGGACGCATATTATCCAGTCCTTCCGAGGTTGTCAGTGATGGTAGGATACCACAAATGTAGATAGACGACCAACCTCTGACAATCTGCCTGCTCCGAAATAGCAGAGCCGTTACACCAACTAGGCAACATGCTATTCCGGACTCCTCGATCGCATCGGTGACTTCTTTGACGTGTTGCTTTCCTCCATCTGGTGGGTACTTGTCACCTAGATTTCCGTCTCATATTCCCCTACTACTGATGGCTTGAGCAGGTGGCGATGAACTCTCTGTGTCCATTGTTATCCCTTCAGAAAACATCTGATTTTAACCGGACGTTTGTCGATACACGACTTCCCTATCGACTCCTTGATAACGTTGGTCGTTGCAGCGCCACCGCACAATTTCTGACAGATCCGAGCAGTCACGTGGTCAACTTCTATTCCATGTTTCCTACAATGCGTCTGGGTTGAGAATGAGTTAATTCCGACAATCGTTACAGCGAAGAAGCCCTATAAGATGACAAAATGAGCTAACTTTTGAGGAAAATCGAGATTTGAGAGTCAGAAAGTAGGTTTCTCGCTTAGAAAAGGGGGAGGGTCGCCGTGCGGAGTAGGTAGTAATGTAATCCTTATAACGTAAAGACACAGTGTTAATTTGATTTCGAAATATGATACGATCTGAGCTAGAACTCTGTGAGTTCCTTAAATTTTGGCAATGTTTGCTCAATTCTCCCCAAAATCTCAAATCTTCCGTACATCCATTACCCAACCGTCACTACACGCTCAATATTTCTTGGCCCCCTTCTCATCATCATTCATCTTCAACGACTCCATCTTTCCTTTCTAAATCAAAAGTAAGACCGTATTTCAATGTCGGTTGGTCTTGGATTTGCGCTACTCACATTTTGGAAGTTCCAAATTGCAGATTTCAAAGAGCCGCGACAAACACTGCAAGTGCTGCCGAAAGTAGTATTCAGATCCCCGACAGTCTCTTCAGAGACCTTCAGCCTCATCATACTTTGGTATTGGTCTGCGCTACTCGCAATCTGATAGTGGCTTCGGTGGGTACATGAACAATACCTGTTCCCAACGTCGAGAAACTTGGTTGCGGGGATGGGTTGAGTAATCACTGGCATTTTCTGGTTCTTAAAATTGGATGAGAAGATGGGCTTGAGTATGCGCTTCTCATCTTGCTTTGGCAGATTAGAGAGGTCTAATTATACTTTTGATCTTCGAAGATAATGGTGCAGCATGCAGGGCAACATATTCACGGTAAATCGGGCGACACTGACGCCCGACCACGCCCTAGGTTGCCCGTTCCAACTATTGAATATCTTATTTGCGAGTGATTGGACTCTTTGGTATTAAATCTCTCATGCGAGATCACACTTCAAGTTTCAGGAGTAAAAAGGGTTACCAATCCAGATCGGAAAGTAGTCGAAGTGGCGGCGCTGCCTCGCCACGTCCGGCAGCATTATTTGACAACCATATCTGATGTCAATGACTCCACGACTACAGACGCAGCGAGATGTAGAAGATAGCACCCGAAGATCCTAAAGAGGTATTTTTTCTTCTCTCTATTTCCGTAACGTGTTTCTTTATCGTTAGCAACGCAGCCTTCAACAGAGGGTGTGATTCTACTGAGTGTAGCTACATTGACCGAACCAAATTCCTTGAAACTCTCAGCCCGTGTCGAGTCTACAGGCCTTGCCAGGTAACACCATAATCGGTAGATCCCATCTGCTAGAATTTGGCAATCCATCATATCTCCTAGAATCAGGTGCGACGTTTACGCCGATGTTCAAGTCGAAGCTGCTTCCTTGCCCACTCCAATCGTTGGAGGCCATAAGGTCCCTGGAAACCACACTGTGGTTCCTTCCAAGGCTCGCCCTCGTCCTCAATGACCCTCACACAATCCGCCTCATCCACATTCTTCTCCTGCATAACTTTCTCCACCAGACTCTGCAACTTCGCAAAGACCCACCGCTGCCCTCCTAACCATCTGATTTCCTTGAGCCTCTTATGCTCGAGAACGAGGCGCACAATGCTCGCCAGCTCCTCCCTAGCATCGCTCTCATCCATAGCATTCCGAGGTGGAATTGCCTCCGGGAACCTAATCTCTAGCCGAACACTGGTCACCCCCACAAAACTATCAACCAATATAGTCGCAATTTCTTTCATATCAGGAATATCGTCCTCATGACAAACCAAATTCTGGTAGAATCGTAGCTGTAGTACTAAATTCTTGATCAAGGGTAGTCCTGAACTCATCGAAACGAACGAGTTGATGCCGTGAAGGTTGGACTCGTGCGAATATCCAAATTCGCCGTTCGATATTAGAAAGGTATTGTTTGTGTAGAAGAAATGAGAAGCTTCGTCGTAGAATTGCTTGTTCACGCGGGCCATCGAGGCGTATCTGGCGGGGATCTCTTGATATACGCCGCATTTGTGATCCCGCTTGCTCGGCGAGGTGATGGCGATTGTTGTGAGGGATGTGAGGAGTTCGGTGTAGATCATGATTCGGATCTCTGCTGGGAGAGCGGTGAACCGGTCCTTGTGGTCTGTCATTTTGATTGACGGTGATGAGCAGACGAGTTTTGAGGATGCGCGAGTTTTCATTTTGATGATTGTGTGGGAAGGAGGTTGAAGAATCTTTTGAGTAGTAGAACTTTTCCTGATGATTTCCAAGCTGTATGGTACTGTTACAACTTGGACAATCTGAAAGTGTAGACTAATAGACATTCTTCAGTCAAGACTCAAATTTGTACTAAGCTTCATTTGGACTTATTTTTAGGTGGTACACTTGAAAGTGACCACGAGTTATCGGGTCCACCGCTAGGGTTTTAGACTAACCTGCCCACGGCCACGTCACCGGTAAAACAATTTTTTTGAGCTCCTTTAACGAATTTCAAAAGCGCCGGAATCTTGATTTAGTGCGTAACAAAAAGGCGCACAGCGGAGATTGTCTTCGGAATAGGAGGGGTAGTATAAAAGCCAGGATAAGGGTTGCCACTAGCTAGACTCAAGCGCCATTACCAAGAAACTTTCCAATGAGAATGGGCTACTTGACAATTATTCATTGACTTCTATTCATAGTTACGTTGCATATGGTATTCCAACCCTCCCCCAAAACGCCATATATACATGTACTCGTCATACATTACCATTAATGCTCACCCCCTTCCCCCGTTATCCTCTAATCCTTCCAGTCCTTCTCCACCCTCCAAGCATCCTTCTGCTTCAATCCCATATCCACAATATCACAATCCCTATGTCCCCATTTCTCCCTAAATACTGTTCTCCCATGCTCAATCGTCATCTGAATCGCCTTTTCAAAGCCCTCGCTGTCCCTATAAAATGGATCTCCTTCGCCGCCTGTCTGCCGCGCTTGCCATGTATTTCTCCCGCGCGAGGAAGAGCCTTTGGAATGTTGCATGCGGTCGAGGGTTTCAATTAAGGGCGTGAAGAACGCCGCGGAGTCGCGGGTATCGGACTTGTAATTTTCGTTGGTGTTAGGATGAGAGAGGAATTCGTTAGGTTGGGAGTCTAGAGTAGAACTGTTTCTTTGCAAATCATCTCTCTTGTTTGTGATCCCCGCTTCTTCTTTCAGCCATTTCTCAATCTCGTTTGGATCGCGCCAGGTGGGTGATATGTCTTGTTTTCGGTATAAGACGAGGAGGTCGTCGAAGGTGGATGCTACGTCGTATATTAGACCTGCTGGTTCGTCTTTTATTTCGAAGCCTGCCATGTCGAGGCGCGCGTGCATGTCGCAGTCTGTCATACTATAGACTTATTAGTATGCGCCGTTTGAAAATCGAGCTGAACTCCTCAACACCACTTCTGAGAAAGTGTGGTTCTCATCGAGACAGTAGCAAATAGGACCTACTAAAAAGGGATCATAGTATCCCACCCCCCGATTTCCAAAAAGGAATTCACATTGACAAGCGCCAATCTATCATATGAGAAAAATCGCATCGCCCAGCGTCCCTCAACTTTCCTCAGCGCCTCCACACAGCGCGTATACAAGCTCTTAAAATCTCCCCTAAAGTCACCCTCGGGCTCCTCTTTCTCCATACTCACAGCCACGACATCCATGTGGCTCCAAAAATAAGTTTTCCACCCCCTCTGTACACTCTCATACAGGTAAAAGTTCTGCAGCTGCGCAAAAGTGAATAACGTCGGCGTAATTAACACGTTAACGCCCAGCATATCCAGACGGGTGTGATTTAGGAAGAATGGGTTTTGGAGGGATAGAAGGGAATCTTTATTGGAGTTCATGACGCCTGTGTTTTCAACGACGTAGATGTCTTCTGGTGGCCAGCCGGAGGTGATGTAGGATACTACTACTTGTTGTAGTAGGCGCCAGTTGCGCGTGAAGCCTATGAAGAGGGGTGTACTTTCCGCTACATGCGGCGAGGGAGGGAAGTTCCATGGTGGAATCGAGGGAAGCTCTGGTGCTGAATGCGCCGCTGCTGCCAGGGGAAAGTTGTCGATGATCGGGAGCGCGATCTGGGTTGGCTGCGCTTTGTATTTGGGTGTTGGTCTTACTTTTATGGGTTTGTCGCCTTGGTTGGTGATGGGGATTGGAGTCGAGGATGGGGTGATACCAATGCGCAGGTAGAAGGCTAGACAGAAGGCAGATACTAGGAAGGTTGCGAGCAGAAAGAAGGCTCGGTGCCGGAGGTTGACGATCATGATGGTTGGCTCGAGAAGCCGATTGACTTTTGCGCTCTGAAAATCATAGGTATAGAAAGTAGATACAAGCAGCTTGCAAGGTTGACATGGAACATAACAAAAGTGAAGAAAGGATAATAGTTGGAAGTGGTAGAACGAACTGGGAAGGGCATCAAACAATTGCGGTGCGGCGAAGCAGTTGGTCTCACCTAAAGGCCAACCTCCATGTGCCTCTGTGTACGTCAATAGACCCCTTATTGGGGCAGTGAAGATTTCGAATTCCATGCGGTCATCCTAAAAGCTGCATGGTGATATCGAGTCTGATTGGAAAACGTCTTGTGAGTGTGGGACTGAGCCTCTCCAACTGCAGGACACTAAGCCATGGCGAACTCAGCAAACAAAGATGAAACCTGCAGAGCACTTGCCAACTGCTGACGGTAGGACCAGGTAAAATACAGAAGTGTGCAGCGTCTACATTTTAACAATAGATTCTAGACCTCGTTGGTCTTGATGGACGACATACCTCGACTACTGCCAGCATGAACACGAATAATGAAGTCGAACTGCAGGGCACGGAGGTAAATTGACGGCCAACAAGATAGCTAGGATCTCAGCCTACCAGGTGGAACTGTCGTAAAATCTGACAGTTGTCCTTGCATATCAGGCTGATGAAGTTGGGGTTGCGCCGCAAGCTTGTCATTTGTAGTAAGCAAGGCGTAGCTCGTTTCCCAAAACAGCCGTGAAGTAGGACACATTTGGAAGCTTCGCCTGTTTCTATTCGCCTATGCCAGGGTCGAAATACGACATACATCATTTCAAGCTTCGCCCTGGGCTCTCCCGCATTTTGGGGGAGATCAGAACAGGGTTTCTTCGTGATTGCCGATGACGAGGATGTTTTGAATGCCCTGAAAATGTCAATGCCATGCCAAGCGTAGATAAGCTAAGAATGGGGCTAAGAACGTATAAATTCCCTGATTTCATTTTAGGGTATGAAGGAAGTACCCAATTATCAGAAATCATAACATTTTCTGCCGTGGGACCTGACTTGCTGGGAAGAAATGAGGCGCAGAGACTTGAAGTCGATGGAAGCCTTGTGGGGAATGTTCTCACTCACGAATCTAGGCCCAGGTATCTTGCACGCCTTTTTAACAAGGGTAGTGAAATTTACCTCCCTAGACAAAACCCGGGGAACCTAACTTGAATTCGTATACGAGATTGGAGGCCAAAAATACAATGATATAAAAGGGAAGGCACAGCGTTGTTCGTGTTGTTGCCAAGCCTCTGGTGTGACGAGTCCTCCTTCCTCCTGAGCTAGGCGAGAACGGGACCAGCTGTCACGAGTGCACGAATCATTAGTGCTTAGTAAGCTCGTATTTTGAATTTTTTAACGTTTTTCCACCAACGATGATGGCTATGGGTGGTATTACCGTGGTGGGGTGTTTTGTAGCAAGATGCTACTTTAATCTTTTCAACTATAAGAGTATAATATGCAACCCAGGGTATTAGCACTCGGACTTCAAAAAGTAGATCTAAGAAATAAAGGGGTTTTCAGGCAGTTTCGTCTCCAGATAAGGCATAATGTACGATGGAATCGTACGATCAACTTCTTTTTCTTTTTCTATGCGTTAACGCACCTGGATCCCGGATTTTGCAGTTCGAGCGCTAAAAACTATACAAGCTGGTTTAGTGTCGACGTCGAGAGGAAGCCGCGCGCGTGGGGCGTCTTGATGTTGACAAGACTCAATCTAGGCTCTGAGATAGTGTTGCAATAACAGCCCTTTAGCCGGAGCCAGGAAGTCTATATATTGCTCAATCCTTAGAATTATGGTTAAGAAGATAATTATCCACAGATTCGTAGAAGGCACTGCGTGTAGGTGTTGAGTCTTCACCCTCCAGAGATTTATATTTGAGTCTTTAGTGCTCCTTTCATATGTCAGGTATATAATTCAGATGAGATTCTTGACTCTGTTAAAGATCCACCGACACAGAAATGTAGATCCTTCTCCAGAATTGTGTAAAATACCTTCTAAGGAATACCTTGGAACCTCAACTTCTGGAAAGGTGCCCAATCAGACTTCTAATTAGGACCCTAACTCTCTAAATATATTTGATCCTCATTCAAAATTTCAAAAACCCTCTATCTGTGAACGGCGAAAATGACATATATATCATAACTTCAGGCCCACCGTAAATTATATCCAAAAATCCGGGAATTCTATTGAGCCAGGAGTCAGATTTCACCACTCGTATTCCTTCTCTTCATTTCATGAAGATTGAGATTCATGATCTATAGAGAGTTGGCGAAAATAAAACAAATTGGGAGGAAATTGCTTGATCACCAGCGAGTATCTTGGGATGGAGCTGCACTACGCAGGAAAACTCATTACAAAATATATCAAACGCCATTTGTACACTGATTATGGTTCTGCATACTCCCAGCCTAAACATCGGCGGAGTAACTTAATGTTAAGCTCCGGAGGACGGCTTTGAAGCAGGAACAAAGCGGGGTAGAAATTCTGCTCTTGGATGTGAGGAGGTCCCCTCGGCCGTCCTGGAAGCACTTTGAAAGTCAGAAACCCTGTGAGTTTTTTCTACTTTTCCTAAGGCTTCTCGTGTAAGCCAGCCTTTGGAATAGAAATAGACTGTATAAATTGTATGTCAAGTAGAAAAGTACTGGACTACGGTACTGACACGTTGGAGAAATAGTACCAACACGAGTGCAAAAGCCCCAGACAATGGAGCATGCCATAGATGGCTGGTGGGACAGTGAGGTTCGCGATGACCCACTGGGAGTCTCGCTTCATGATTGGTAAGCGAACGTCGCAAGTTTTTTAAAGTATACTGCAGCATTGTCAAACGTTTGAAAGATAAAAGTGAAGGGAATTGTACAACTCGTGACCAAGTCACCTGATCCGCCCCTCTCTTTCCCCTCTCGCCTGCTTTCACTCGAAGCGAAGTCCTTGAGGATACCCACTTCCTTTCAGGTACACATCTCCAGAGCCTCATCTTACCTGAGAAAGAATCGCCACAGAAGGGTACCATCACATGAAAAATACGCCTCCTTGTCAAGGCTTTTTGCCCCGCACTTGTGACTTGCCTCAATTTAAGGCCTGCGTTATCATATCCGGCTTCTGGTACCGGTATGCAGCAAGGAGGATTCATGCGGGAAGATCCTTATTTGTTCATATTGTGGACTAGAGTCTCGCGTATATGAGCTGAATTGAGTTTGTGGAAAATTGTCCCGGAGGTTATACCTAGCTGTATATTTACCTATCTCTGAGATGGACGTACAAAGATATCTGGCATACAGCCAAAAAAAAAAAAAAACAAAAAAAACAATCATCCTTGTTCCGGTCAAGGAAGAGAATAAAATTCGACCCATACCAAGACCCTTGAGATGAAAAATCTAACAAAGGTCCACTGGCCGAGGAGAGCAGACTTCGCCGCCCCTCGGTCGTTACTTCAGCTATGCTCTCCATTCAGCCGGGTTTTGATAAGTGTTGGGCGATATTATTTCTTACGAGATGGAAACGTTCAATGAGGCCATGTATCTCGGTCTTATTTTGTTGTTGAAGTGGATTGGGATGTTGAGGTTTGGCCATTTTCACATGCCAGAGGCTAGAGGGGTGACGTGTGGCTGGTGAGATTCTTGGCGGCGCGATGGGGCGGGAGCTTGAAATAGGTCCGATCAGGGGTGTGGTGTTGTTTTAGAGGTAGGAGTGGGATTGAGAGATAGGAAAAGAGGAGGTTTGGAGTAGAGACTTGTAGATGTTGATATGTGATATAGATGACGGATAGATTTTTGAGGTTCAAATTGACACACCAGGCGAGAATATCCAACCGTATCGAACCGTATCGAACCGTATCGCTGGAAAGGCGCTCAGGCCACTAAAAGACCCCTGGAGCTAGGAAATCTCTCCGACGGGATCGCGATTTAGATTCCCAACATGTTAATTTTCTCCCGTTTCAGGAAAGCTGGCATAGTACGGGCTGAAAATTTGGAGCTTCTTTAAAAAAGAAAACTCTCCTCTGATCTTTTGCAAGATGATCCTCAATGTATCTGGCGAGTACCTGCGTTGTATCTCAAACAATGTTGCAATATCTTGACGCACGGGGAATAATGCCCCTCCCCCTGAAGATAAGCGCGATAAGGATTTCCAAGTACCGGAGCTGCAGGAGGGACATCTTGCGGCGCACAACGTGCAACTGAAGAACAGAAAGACTGAGTGAGGATATATTATGGTATGCATAGATACTTCATAAAGTCCAAACGTATCATCCGATGCCCATCTGAATCCAGATGCTCGAGAAATCCTTCGCTGAACAAAAAAGTTTGAAATGACGAAAAGTAACTTTCACATGCAAATGTGCTAAAGTCTGGTTATCAAAGCTTCACTAACTTCCCTGCTTCCACCGTGGCGTGGTCCTCGACCAACACCACGTCGCGTATCACAGCATGTATGCATGTTGCAGGCAGCTCGAATCACAGCAGCGCGCACTCAACAGTTATGCTTCTGAGGTCTTCGACTGCAGCAATGGCACCGCCGGCACCGCCAGCTCAGCATCCAATTCGCTCCTGCCGCGTCGAGTCAAAACACAGCTTCAACCGGTGCCTCGTCATTCGAAGGAGACGAAAGAGGGATGGAAAATTCCGCTGACATCAGGGAAGGAAGCACATGCAAATTGCGCTGCATCGAAAAGCCAAGCTGTGGCGCATTCAATTACCCATGCATGCTCCAGTAGTGGTGCCGTTACCCAGGCCAGGCCATAGCTCCCAAGGTATAAACTTAATAAAGCTCGACACCACCACCTCCGTCGTCCCGCAGTTTCTGACCTCCTGACCATCATACACACTCACACCAAGTTCGAACTCTCTTCCACGTCCGAGACAAGACTTCAGAATCTACGCTGCTAGTAAGTGTATTCTCTACTCAGCCCTCAGCCCTATGCAAGGCACCCAACTACACACCAGGAACCCATCCCACGATCACGGCAGTTAAGCTGACGGAAGTAGAAACCACATGCCACACTCCTCCACCAGCTCCCCAACAACAACAACAACAGCAGCAGCAAAAATGGCACCCCAAGTAAACGGCGACACCACCCCCTCCTCCGCCTTCCTCTCCGTACGTCCCCTCTACCTCCCCATCACACCGCACACCCAACTAACAATTTCCCTCCCCACAGCACCTCTACTCCTACCCCGTAATCAGCGACAGCATCAGCACCTTCAAATCCAACCCCTACGGCGCCAAGTCCCTCGACATCGGCAGCACAACCTACTCCAAGCTCAGCGCGCCCATCCTCCCCTACCTATCCAAGCCCTACCAATACGTCTCCCCCTACGTCGCGAAAGCTGATTCCGTGGCCGACTCCACGCTCAGTACGCTCGATAGCAAATTTCCCGTCGTGAAGAAGCCAACGGGGGAATTGTATGACGGTGCGCGCGGGGTGGTGTTTTTCCCGTTGAGGAAGGGGAGTGAGGGCAAGGAATACGTGTTTGGGACGTATCAGAAGGAGGTTAAGAAGGTTGGGGGGGAGGGCATTGTGACGTATGGGAAGGCGGCGTTGGGGACGGGACTTATTGTTGCGAGTGATAGCTGGAATTGGCTGGGGAGTTTTTTGAGTAAGAAGAAGGTGGAGGGGAAGGAGGTTGTGGGGGAGAAGGTGAATAACTAGGTGTGGATGGGAGAAGAGGGATGGATATGAAAAGGGAAATAGGATGAGATGACGATACCCACACTACTCATTTCTTAGGAGGGAGCGTTAGATATTTTGTGGAGGCGATGGAGAAAATAGCGCTTTGAGGGGCTTTTTGCGTTGTTATTTGCTTTCAGCGATTAGGTTGGCTCTGTCTTTGCCGCACTCAACTTTGCATGTTGTTGCTACGAAAGCTCGTTGTCTTGGGATGGAAAAAGAGAAACAGATGTGGTAATGCCGCAGCATGGAATGAATGAAATAAATACCAAAACAAACAAAACAAATCATAGACTTCTCTTCTTCCCTTCCCTCCCTTCGCTTCCTAATCCCAGTTCTCTTTCTATCCCTCTTTCCCAATTCAAGCAAACGCGCTTTACTCCTCCCCACCAACTTCTTCCTCCCCCCTCAGATCAAATATCCTTCACATCAGCTTCAAACCCCACATCCTCATCATCGCTATCACACCCCTCCTCCCCCTCCCAGAATCCCACAATCCCTCCAAATCCACCAACATGATTATTTCCAGCAGCTTCTCTCACTTTCACTTCAAGCATATTCCTCCCATCAACCTTCAAACTCGTCTTTGCTATGTTGCCATCAGTAATGCACGGCATTAATGAATAAGTTGAAGCACAAAACTTACGAACAAAATCATCATAACCGCCACCAGATTTTCCGTTCCAAGTCGGTGCGGCTAGATCACCGATGAGGCTGTTGGGGGAAGAGGCGTTTTGCATGGTTGTGTTTGGGTGTTGAGATGGAAGGTGGGGGTTTATATTGTGGGCTTGGGGATTTGGAGATTCGCGTTTGAGGTAAGGAGGAGGAGGTGAGGAGGGATATTTATATTTGAGTGCGAGAGAGGGAGAAGGAATCTGTGAAGGTGGTTCGGGGATGCCGGGCGAGAGTTGGGCGTATATTTATATTACGCCTGGGCGTTGGCGGATTGGGGCGTTTGATGTGAGTTCTCGATAGGTCCGGGAGGGGGCGGGGAGGGTAAAGGGGGTTGGTTGATGAACTTGCGGACGAGAACTGAGGGTTCGTTTGTTGTGTTGCGTACTTTGCGTCTGCCGACGTCTCCTATTCGAGATTCTAGATAGAGAAGACGGCGATTTGGAGGGCCTGAAAGCTGAGTGGGAAATTGCCTTCCGCCCAAAGGATAGTTGTTTGGAGCGTACAGAGGTCGATTTTGATGGGGAGATAGAGCGGGTATGTGTATTGCGGCATACAGAAGGGAGTAGGAGTCAAGAGTTGTTCGATAAAAGTTGTGGTCGGGCGAGGCTGACGCCCGATGGGCTTCTGTAACCCGGTGGAGTTGCGAGCTTCACCCACAGGAGGACCGAATGATTTTTAGTGGCTGCATAACAGTGATATGTTGTACACGACGAGACCAGGTCAAAGTTGAAAGGGGGGTGGTGAAGTGATGGACTCGTGATGAACCCCCCTTTCGTGACCAATTCCCTGGCAGTGATCTCAGTATCAGGGAACGGCTGAAGTATATTAATGGAAACAAAGCAAGTAGACTCCTTTCGATATAGCACTGATTACAGAGAATTATTCTGGGACGTAGACATTCCCTTGAATAGCTTCCTCTTGCTTGCCGCTTCCCTCAAACCCGCCGTGATCCTGAGATATATCTTGCGGCCTAGAGAAGGACATACATGATCCCTCTCAACAGGATAATTAACACGACGGAAATAGACCTCTGCCCCGGATTCAAGCAAGAGACGAACCATATCATGATTTCTCATGTACATAGCCAGCTGAACAACTCTCCCACAAGACCAACGCGTCATTGTTGAGCTCGGCAGGTCATGATACTCAGCATTGACATCAGCCCCGTGAGCAATAAGTGACCGAGCCATAGCAAGGTGACCCGCGCTAATCGCTCGGACCAGAGGAGATATATAAACGCTAGTAGTGTATTTTTCCAATTCGGTGAGTCAGAGTCCGTCACCGTTAAGCACTGCGCAGATAAAAGCTGGTTCTTCAAAATTGCAATTGACACCGATCGCTAGCAGATCGCACACAATCGTACTGTCTTGCCGGTCTATAGCCAGGCATAAAGCTTCAGTACAGAGAGTCCGATCAGTCATGCAGGATTGTATGAGGACTTTGACCATGTCTGACTGTCCTTTCTTGGTCGCCTTGAGCAAAGCTTTTGTGGCATCGGCTCCTTTCTCGAGAAGCTGTTTGACTAGCTCGAGTTCTTCGTAATAGACAGCCGATTCAATTGGAGTTTGAGGGTAGTCCTCACTACCAGCATCTGAATATCGAAAGTTCGGATCGAGTCCATGTTCTAGCAGTTGAGAAACTATATGGGGATGCCTGGGCGTGGGGTTGAATGCTATTTGAATGGCCCGTTGCATCTGCTCAAGAGTAGGTAGATTGTTTTCAGGCGCAGAGAGTAAGAGTTTCACGATCTTCTCTCTTCCATAGGTGGCCGCAACTTGGAGAGGGGTAGGCGGATTGATCGAAGTGACGGTGTCCTGCCTAAGACCCAAATCAAGAAATCTTTGCACAAGATGTATCTGATTTCCCATAGTCGCCATTGATAATAGAGAATAGTCGTCGGAGCCGCAGACATCTAGACTGCACCCATATTTGAGCAAAATGCTTACGATTTCGTCATGTCCATGGTAAGCCGCGACTGCGAGGGGATGCATTTGGGGTGGTATATCTTGGAAGTCGAGGCGGACACCCGTGGGCGTGGTACTGGGGATATGGGCTCCATAATGCAGTGCCTTTTCCAAAAGGGTAGTAACTCCATGTTCCGCGGCCCAGATGACGGGACTGGCGGCGTAATCGGGAAAATAATCTACATAGTCCCAACGCATATAGAGCGCGTCAGCTCGATACAGTTCGGGCTCTAGAATGCGGTTCAAGCGACGATTTGAGCGGCTGAGAGCACTGAGAGACCATGGGGATGGAAGGTATGAAGCAATTTCGAGTATAATCTCGTCTGGGAGAGAGAGCAAGGCCATCGTGTGAAAGCGTTCAATGGTACCGGTAAGTTAAGTGGTTGTTGTGGTTGACGGTCGCTAAATTTCCTGGGGTCTGATGCCCAGACGATGCCGTTTTGGGTGGTTGCTTTAGCGCCCGGGACGCATCTTCCCGCCTACATCGTAATGAAAATAACACAGCCATGGTGAGAGCTCAACCTTCTCAGTCTATTAAGGTGATAGATATACTTGCCTACATCACGATAACTTGCTTCATGACTGTCCTCCTGTTTATACCCAAGTTGATCTCACACCGTCCTTCTCATTCATGGGCGCCAAAATTGGAGATGGCTCCACAAACCCCGTGTATGATGTCTTGATCGTGGGGGCCGGAATCGTAGGCAGCGCAGCAGCTGTCACATTTGCGAGACAGGGACGAAGGGTGCTACTTCTAGAAAGAAGTCTCAAAGAGCCTGATCGTATCGTCGGAGAACTCCTCCAACCTGGCGGCGTGGCTGCGCTTGAGAGGCTCGGATTGAGATCGTGTTTGGATGGAATTGACGCTATTCCGGTGAGGGGATACGATATTCTCTACAGAGGAGAAAGTATCACCTTCTTCTACCCACCTCTTGGTAGCGGTGAAAGGGATTCGGAGGCTGTTATCGCACTCGAGAATACAAAGACGTCAAATGGGAGACCTGAAGGGCGGAGTTTTCATCATGGTCAGTTTGTCGTAAAGTTGCGCGATGCAGCAAAAAGTGAGCAGAACGTAGAGATGGTGGAAACAGCAGCGATGGAACTCCACGTGGAAGAGGCGATAGTAGAGTCCTGGGAGTAAAGTGCATCACGGCTGAGAGGCTTGAGCAAAATGTAAGTTGGTTTTGGTTTTGTTGGGGTTGCGAGAATGTGCGTTGAGAAGGAGCACTTCACCACGAATCTCCGCGCAGCTTCTAGTCCAAGATTCTCCATTTGAGGCCCAAACTTCCCATCCCTTCTAGCTAATCCTCTCAAAAGTACTTCGCCCATTTGACGATACTTGTTGATGGCCAAGCGTCCAATTTTCGGTCTCAGTGCCACAACCGCCGGCCCATCGCGAAATCTCGATTCTGGGGACGCGAGCTCATTGATGCGAAGCTTCCAAATTACGGTCGCGCGTGTGGGGTTATTGGCAGCGGTCCTCCAGTCTTGATCTACCAGATTGGTACCCACGAAACCCGG
>Ga0247778_1000691_pt1 | contig 31514 bp, 29 predicted proteins | sample UWRJL049202B5_FD_179939 | JGI IMG/M metagenome (GOLD analysis project Ga0247778, IMG submission 179939) | Plant litter microbial communities from Arlington Agricultural Research Station in Wisconsin, United States - UWRJ-L049-202B-5 | ecosystem: Environmental > Terrestrial > Plant litter >...
TAAGGATCCTGCCGTTATGACGGCCTATGCGGACCTGCAATATGTGCATGCGGATGAACCGGATCGGGTATTAAGGACCTGGAAAACGGGAACTTTTCAGAAAAAGAGCTTCTATTATGGGTGGATGCCGCCCCACCCCACTTTTTTTGTCCGCCGGGAGGTTTATGAGAAAGTCGGAAACTTCAATATCAGCCTGCGGTCAGCCGCGGATTACGAGCTGATGCTGCGTATCCTGCTGAAGTATGGCATGTCTGTTGTGTATATTCCGCGGGTAATCGTGAAAATGCGGGCGGGAGGGATGAGCAATGCTTCTATATGGAACAGGATCCGGGCCAACAAGGAAGACAGAATGGCCTGGAAGCTGAATGACCTGCGACCGTATTTTTTCACCTTGTATATGAAGCCCCTTAGAAAAATTCCACAATTTATAATCAAGTAAACATTATGGCAAAAGTTGCATTGATCACAGGGGTCACCGGGCAGGATGGGGCCTATTTAGCGGAATTGTTGTTAAAAAAAGGATACATTGTCCATGGCATAAAAAGGAGGAGTTCCATGTTCAACACGGATAGGATCGACCATCTTTACCAGGATCCCCATGAATCCAATGTGCATTTTCACCTTCATTACGGCGATCTGACCGATTCGACCAACCTGATCCGGATCATTCAGGAGACGCAGCCGGATGAGATCTATAACCTGGCGGCCATGAGTCATGTCCATGTCAGCTTTGAAACGCCGGAATATACCGCCAATGCGGATGGCATCGGAACCCTCCGGATATTGGAAGCCGTAAGATTGCTGGGCCTGATCAAAAAGACCCGTGTCTACCAGGCCAGCACCTCGGAATTATATGGCCTGGTCCAGGCGGTTCCCCAGAGTGAGACCACACCGTTCTACCCCCGGTCCCCCTATGCGGTGGCCAAATTATATGGATACTGGATCACGGTGAACTACCGGGAGGCCTATAAGATGTATGCCACCAACGGGATTCTCTTCAATCATGAATCGCCCTTGCGGGGAGAGACCTTTGTGACCCGTAAGATAACCCGCGGTGTGGCCAAGATCGGTCTGGGGCTGCAGGATAAGATATTTTTGGGCAACTTGGACGCGCGGCGCGACTGGGGACATGCCAAGGACTATGTGGAAGCCATGTGGCGGATCCTGCAACAGCCGGAGCCGGAAGACTATGTCATTGCGACGGGTGTTACCACCCCGGTCCGGGAGTTTGTCAGAATGGCCTTTGCTGAACTGGGTGTGGAACTGGAATTCAAAGGCAAGGAAGATAAAGAAGTAGGGGTCGTGGTAGCCAGCAAGAACCCGGATTTCGTGGTGGCCATTGGAAAAGAGGTCGTGGCCGTGGATGCCAGGTATTACCGCCCCACGGAGGTGGATCTCCTGATCGGCGACCCCACGAAGGCGCAACAAAAATTGGGCTGGAAACCCACCTATGACCTGCCCATGCTGGTGAAGGAAATGGTCAACTCGGATGTGCATCTGTTCCGGAAAGAAAAGATCCTGAAGGATTCCGGATTTTATATCAAGAACCAGTACGAATAAGTATGGAACAAAAAGATAAGATCTACGTCGCCGGCCACCGCGGAATGGTGGGGTCGGCGATTACAAGAAAATTACAACAGGAAGGATATTCAAATCTTTTGCAGCGGACGTCGGCCCAGCTGGATTTGAAGAACCAGGCGGCGGTCCAGGCCTTTTTCGAGCAGGAAAGACCTGATTATGTATTTCTTGCAGCCGCGAAAGTGGGAGGCATCATGGCCAACAATACGTACCGGGCCGAGTTCCTTTATGACAATCTCATGATCCAGAATAATACCATCGATGCGGCCTACCGGGTTGGGGTGAAGAAGTTGATGTTCCTGGGATCGTCCTGTATCTATCCTAAACTGGCCCCGCAGCCCCTGAAAGAGGATTCTCTCCTCACCGGGGAACTGGAACCTACGAATGAGCCTTATGCGATCGCCAAGATCGCCGGGATCAAGATGGCGGATGCCTACCGGTCGCAATATGGATGTAATTTCATCTCTGTCATGCCCACGAATCTCTATGGTCCCAATGATAATTATGATCTGAATAATTCCCATGTGCTGCCGGCCCTGATCCGCAAGTTCCATGAGGCGAAGTCAAAGGGAGAGCCCGCAGTGATTCTATGGGGTTCCGGCAAGCCCCGCCGCGAATTCCTGCATGCGGATGATCTGGCGGATGCCTGCTATTTCCTGATGCAGCGGTATGACGAGCCGGGGTTCCTCAATATCGGTACGGGAGAAGATTTAGAGATCCGGGAACTGGCGGAACTGGTCAAAAAGATTGTTGGTTATACTGGTGAAATAAAGAACGATCTTAGTAAGCCCGACGGTACGCCCCGTAAGTTGATGGATGTGGACAGGCTGCACCGGCTGGGCTGGAAGGCCCGTATCAGCCTGGAGACGGGAATCCGGGATGTGTATGAAGCGTTTAAAATAGACAATCCGTAAGAGGAAGGAGTATTGATCTCTTTTAAAAAGACAACACGTAATATGGAGCAGCAGTGATCTCTTTTTTTAGAAAGAAGCATAATGATCCCACCGACCTCAGCGGTCTGTCCTGTGATATGCATTCCCATCTGATCCCGGGGATCGATGATGGTGCGCAGAATATGGAGGATTCGCTGAAGTTGATCAGGGGGCTGGTTGCGCTGGGCTATAAGAAGCTGATCACCACCCCGCATATCCTTTCGGACTATTATCCCAATACCCCGGAAACCATCGGGGCGGGCTATGCGGCAGTCAAAAAGGAATTGGAGCGACAGGCAATCCCCGTGGAATTGCATGCGGCGGCGGAATACCTGATGGACGACGAGTTCGTCCGCAAGCTGGAGGCGGACGAGCCCCTGCTGACCCTGAAAGATAAGATGGTGCTGGTGGAGTTGTCTTTTGCCGTGCCGGCCATCAACCTGAAGGAGATCCTCTTCCAGGTGCAGCTAAAGGGCTATCAACCGGTGCTGGCCCATCCGGAACGTTACCTGTATTTCGGGGCCAATAAGGCCTGGTATGACCAGTTGAAGGATGCGGGCTGTCTGTTCCAGCTAAATATCCTGTCGATCCAGGGTTATTATGGGAAGGCATCATTGGAATTGGCGCAACACCTCATCAAAAAGAAATATATAGACTTACTGGGTACGGACCTGCACCACGAGCGGCACCTGGATGCGCTGGTAAACTCCACCCGGATCCGTGAAGCCATCCCCAGGCTTCTCGATACCGGCCTGATCCAGAATGCTGGATTGTAATAGTTTATATATTACTACGGGAAACTTAAACAAAAAAAGTACTCTCCTTGTAGTAGAAGAAATGAATGTCTTTACAATCAAAGATCTTGAGAACCTGTCGGGGATCAAGGCGCATACCATCCGGATATGGGAGCAGCGGTATACTTTTCTAAAGCCCGGCAGGACCGATACGAATATCCGGTATTACTGTAACCAGGAACTAAAGACGATCCTGAATATTTCCCTCCTGAACAAATATGGGTTCAAGATTTCCCATATCGACAGGATGAGTGAGGAGGAACTGGCCCTCAAGGTCATCTCCCTTTCCGATAAAGAGGCCCGGCAGGAGAAGATGGTGAATGACCTGATCGCATTTATGATCGACCTGGACCTCCTTGCATTTGAACAAACCCTTGACCGGATGATCCTTTCGGGAGGGATCGACAAGACGATCAACCAACTGATCTTTCCTTTTCTCGACCGCATTGGCATTCTCTGGCTGACGAATCATATCTACCCTGCGCAGGAACACCTGGTCACGAATATTATCCGTCAGAAGCTGATGGTCGGCATCGATGGGGCCGTGGCGCACCGCCAGGTCGACAAGACCCTGGTGTTGTTCCTGCCCGAAGGGGAATACCATGAGTTGGGGCTGTTGTATGTCTATTATCTCCTGCGCCATCATGGCGCTCAGGTTCTTTACCTGGGTGCGGATACACCCTTGAAAGATGTGGAATTTGTCTGTAAATATAAGAATCCCGACTACCTCTATACCCACCTTACCGGCATCGCCGGCAGCTTTAACTTTGAGAAATTCCTCACCCAGGCGGCCAGGCTGATGCCCTGGATCCCGCTCATTATTTCCGGTCAATTGGCCCGGACGCAGCTAAAAAAGATCCCTGCCGGCGTAAATTTCAAACAAAATCTGGCCGAAGTGCTGGAATTTGTGGCAAAACTCTGATCTTATCTGCATAAAGCGCTGACCCCTTCCCTGCAACCCTGACAGATTCCCTTGATAAATTGACAGATATTTCACCATAACTGGCAGGCTTTTTCGTGTCCGCCTGCCGGGCCTTGTTTTTGCATAATGATACAGGATGTTAGAAAATTAACTGACTGATTTACCGGCAGTTGTTTTTTTAACGAACCATTGGACACTAAATAATACCTTATTAGGGGATTACCGTCTAAATTTGTAGATAGGATTATTAAACATTTACCATGGCCACTTTAGAATTCAACCAGCTTTTGGTCAACAATGCGGAATTTTTGAAGCCCTTCGCGATCACACTCACCCGTGATTCCGAAGCAGCAAAGGATCTTTTTCAAGAGACACTATACCGGGCCTTAGCCAATAAGGATAAATATAATGTGGGTACGAATATCAAGGCCTGGCTATACACGATCATGCGGAATATCTTTATCAATAATTATCGCCGCAAAGCCAAACAGAACACGATCTTCGATAGCACCCCCAATGAATTCCTCCTCAACAGCGCCCAGATGGCGATCCCGGGGACGGTAGAGGGTAACCTGCGCGTAAAGGATATCCAGGCAGCCATTCACAAATTGCCGGAGATTTTCCGCAATCCTTTTCTGCTGTATTTCGATGGATTTAAGTACCACGAGATTGCGGAGATGTTACAGGAGCCGCTGGGGACCATCAAGAGTCGTATCCACTTTGCCCGTAAATTATTGAAGTCACAGATCCAGCGATTCTAATCCCGGGAACCCTATGCAACTGGAGGAAGTGATCCTCGTTAACGAGTTCGACATACCACAGGGTAGGATGGAGAAAATGGAGGCACATCGCCGGGCCTTGCTGCACCGTGCCTTTAGCGTGTTTATTTTTAATTCGAAGGGAGAGATGTTGTTGCAGCGCCGGGCCCTTGAAAAATATCACAGTGCGGGTCTCTGGACGAATGCCTGCTGTAGTCATCCCCGCCCGGGAGAAGACACAAAGGAGGCAGCCCTGCGCCGTCTCTCCGAAGAATTAGGCATTACTACTGAATTACATAAAATATTCGACTTTACTTATAAGTCGGCTTATGAAAATGGCCTCACGGAATTTGAGTTCGATCATGTGTTCGTGGGCATCTTCGACCATGACATTTTTCCCGACCCCGCGGAGGTCGCCGAATATTCTTTTTCTGATCCCGCAGTGATCGGATCAGACCTTGTCCTGCATCCGCGGCGATACACCAGTTGGTTCCACCTGGCCTTTCCGATGGTGCAGGAATGGTTCGCGGGTTCCCGGTAATTCCTATCTTTATAACGGAGATATTTATTCGCAGAGCTGCAGCGTCTCCGTGCTCATGGTGCTGATCTGGATCATCCTGATCTTCCCGTTGGCGCCGGCCACATCATAGTGTACGACGAGGCAGCCATATTGGGTCTGGAATGCATCCCAGAGATCGTCTTTAATCTTGGGATTGCCCAGGTTCTTAAAGAGGCTATTCCTTTTGGCGCCCAGCAGGGGCATGCTCATCTTACCCTGGAATTTCGGGCCGATCTCCACATAATCCCTTTTTGTAAAGAAGAAGATATCCTTATCCTTGAAGAAGATGCCGCCGCCGCATTTGGAAGTTGCGCTCTCTTCTTCCGTGCTGGTGGAACATGGGAATTTATCCCTGATCTCGTTGTAGGTGTCGTTCGGTTTCAGATCATTAATGGTGCCATTGAGGACGTCCACATAAAAATCGGGGCATTTTACCTTGGCCTTCAGTTGGGCCATGGAGACGGTCACGAGGCTCATACAAATGGCAAGGGCGATCAGACGTTTGTTCTTCATACGGGAGTTTATTGATTATGTGAATGAACATGCAAAATCCTTGCTAGAAATGGGCTGGGGGTGCCGGATCGCGCGAATTTTTTAGCCTTTTGGGGGACTATTACGGGGCTGATCAGGGAATGATTCCCTGTACGAGAATGAAAGGGAGCGGTAACGGTCGATGTCCAAAAGGGGACCTATTGAAGGTCCCCTTTTGGGTATGAAATGTTAAAGGCTATTTACTGAGGTACATGCTGCGATCCTTGTATAATTGACGGAAATAAGGGTCGCGGAGATCCTTGATGAAACGGATGGCCTCACCGGTGGACTTCATTTCGGGTCCCAGCTCTTTGTTAACTCCGGGGAATTTATTAAAGCTGAAGACGGGCTCCTTGATGGCGAAACCTTTTAGTTTTTTCTCGAATTTGAAGTCTGTCAGTTTGTGACTGCCGATCATAATCTTAGTGGCGACATTCAGATAGGGGATCTGGTAGGCCTTGGCGATGAAAGGAGTGGTGCGGGAAGCTCTGGGATTGGCTTCGATGACGTAGACCTTATTGTTCTTAATGGCGAACTGGATATTGATCAGGCCTTTTATCTTCAGGGCGCGGGCTATCTTTTCCGCGTAGAGTTCCATGGTTGTAACAACCAGGGGGGTCAGGTTGAAGACGGGCAGGACGGCATGGCTGTCGCCGCTATGGATACCGGCGGGTTCGATATGTTCCATGACACCCATGACGTGGAAGTTCTCACCGTCGAAGATGGCATCTACTTCAGCCTCCTGGCAGCGATCCAAAAAGTGGTCGATGAGGATCTTATTGCCGGGAATATGCTTCAGCAGGCTGACGACGGCCGATTCCACTTCGTCGTCATTGATGACGATCCGCATCCGCTGGCCGCCGAGTACATAGCTGGGGCGCACCAGGACGGGGTATCCGACTTTATTGGCCACTATGAGGGCCTCATCCACGTCCCAGGCGGTGCCATAGTCCGGGTAGGGGATTTCCAGTTCTTTCAGCATATCGCTGAACCGGCCCCGGTCTTCGGCGATATCCATGCTGTCGTAGGAGCTGCCGATGATCTTTATGCCTTTTTTGTGGAGTCGTTCGGCCAGTTTCAGGGCTGTCTGTCCGCCCAGCTGAACGATGACGCCAATGGGTTTTTCGTGTTCGATGATCTCCCAGAGATGTTCCCAGTATACGGGTTCGAAATAGAGTTTGTCCGCGATGTCGAAGTCGGTGGAAACGGTCTCGGGGTTACAATTCACCATGATGGCCTCGTAGCCGCATTCCTTTATGGCCAGCAGTCCGTGTACACAGCAATAGTCGAATTCGATCCCCTGGCCGATGCGGTTGGGGCCGGATCCCAGTACGATGATCTTCTTTTTATCGCTGACCTTGCTCTCGTTGGCGTGGCCGGCCTCGAAAGTCGAGTAGAAATAGGGAGTTTTAGCCTCGAATTCGGCAGAGCAGGTGTCCACCATCTTAAAGGTTCGGGTGATACCGGCAGCCTTTCTCTTTTCGTAGAGGGAATCTTCCGTGCCCGAGTTCATGATATGGACGATCTGGTCATCGCTAAAGCCCAGGGTCTTGGCCTGCTGCAGGATAGCGTCAGGGATCGTCTCTATCTTGAATTTCATCAGTTCTTTTTCCATGTTGCAGATCTTCTGGATCTCATAGAGGAACCAGCGATCGATGCCATTGGTAGCCTTGGAGATGGTCCCTACGGAGATACCGGCCATCAGGGCGTCCTTGATGCGGAAGATACGGTCCCATTTCGGGGTCTTGATATATTCCAGGAGTTCTTCGGCGTGCATGAGGCTCTTACCGTAGTAGCCCAGGCCGACTGCATTATTTTCCAGGCTCTGGCAGGCTTTCTGAACGGCTTCGGTGAAGCTGCGGCCGATGGCCATTACTTCGCCGACACTCTTCATTTGCAGGCCCAGGGTATCATTGGCCCCTTTGAACTTGTCGAAGTTCCAGCGGGGTATTTTTACGATCACATAATCCTGTACCGGTTCGAAATAGGCGGAGGTGGTGCCGGTGATCTGGTTCTTCAATTCATCCAGGTTATAACCGATGGCGAGTTTGGCGGCAATTTTTGCGATGGGGTAGCCGGTGGCTTTTGAGGCCAGGGCGGAGGATCGGCTGACCCGGGGGTTGATCTCGATGGCGATGATCTCTTCGGTGGCGGGGTTCAGTGCGAACTGTACGTTACAGCCACCCGCGAAATTACCCAGGTCCCGCATCATGCGGATAGCGGTGTTGCGCATTAACTGAAAGGCGGTATCGCTGAGGGTCATGGCCGGGGCCACGGTGATGGAATCTCCGGTATGAACCCCCATGGGATCGAAGTTTTCCACGGTACAGATGATGACGACATTGTTATTGGCGTCACGCAGCAATTCCAGTTCGAATTCCTTCCATCCAAGGACTGCCTTTTCGACAAGTACTTCGTGGATGGGGGAGGCCTGCAGGCCCCTGTTGAGGGCTTCATCTAAATCCTCTTTGTCATGTACGAATCCGCCGCCGGTACCGCCCAGGGTGAAGGAGGGGCGGATCACCAGGGGGAAGCCGATGTCCTGTGCGAATTCTTTTCCTTCAAGAAAAGAGTTGGCTGTCTTCGCCGTAGCGACTGGTATGCCCATTTCGATCATCCACTGGCGGAACTTTTCCCGGTCCTCGGCCTTGTCGATGGCCTTGATATCGACGCCGATGAGACGGACGCCATATTTTTCCCAGATACCAAGGTCTTCAGCCTCTTTAGCCAGGTTCAGGGCGGTCTGTCCACCCATGGTTGGCAGTACGGCATCTATCTTGTTCTCTTCCAGTATCTGTTCAATACTTTCGGCTGTCAGCGGCAGGAGATAAACTTTGTCGGCCATCATCGGGTCGGTCATGATAGTAGCCGGGTTGCTGTTGATGAGGATGACCTCCACCCCTTCTTCCCGCAGACTGCGGGCGGCCTGGGTACCGGAATAGTCGAACTCACAAGCCTGGCCGATGATAATAGGACCTGAACCAATGATCAGCACGGAACGAATCGAGGAATCTTTTGGCATGATGGAAAAAAAATAAATTGTGCAAAGGTAAGGCTAGTGGGGCGAATTTTCCCGATTAATTTATCCTGTTTCCTCAAAAATGGGTTGATTGCCGCTCCCCTTCGGCTTGTGGCTGGAAGGGAGCGGCCCCTGGAGTAAGTTTGCGAAGAACCCCGGGTTATAAAAGGAGCTCGCGGTCCATCTGCCTGGCATAGACCGATCACAAAAAAAAGCCCCGGTCGCGGGGACCAGGGCGTATATAGCCTGTAAGACTTTATCTAAATGACTTGCGCAATTCAGTTATTGTTGTGATAGGCGGCCAGCTCGATATCGTCCAGCAGCACACCTCCCTTACGGGCAATAGACTTTCGTTCCGCCATCAGCCTGCGATTTTCAAATTTACTCCTGATCCTGAAGACCCATTTTTGCTTGGCTTCTTCTCCTTTGATCAGGCCGATCATTCCTCCGATGGTTACGGCAGCGAAAACTACCATTTTGTTTTTTACCCCTTTCATAACAGGCTCTTTGATGATGTAAACATTCTACTTATAATAAGACAACATTAACTAGCCAAAAGCTGTACCAAACTCTAAAAATATGCTACCCTTTTAGTAGTATTTTTTTAAGCGTTGCCGGATAACCTGATCTGTAATTGGTTATTGACAGAAAGAGCCTTATCCAGGCTTGAGTTACGTAAAATTGTCTTCCATGGTTTTAACACCTATGGCTTCTTTTTGTTCAATTTTTGGACGGATTTTCCAGAATAAGGACAACACCGGAGCCGGGCATCTGGAGCGGATTTAATCTCTTTTTAATGGATTCCATGATTGGTAAGCTATCAGGGAATAAATTTGCACCTCAACGATGTTCTTCATGAGATATTTATATACTGCGGCCCTGCTCCTGATCAGTCGATTTTCCTTTGCGCAGATCTTCCCTGTTGTCACCTATCCCCGGTATGATTTTCGGGATCCTTTGAACATACCCATCAGTCTGGCCGCGAATTTCGGAGAGCTTCGTCCCAATCACTATCATATGGGGCTGGATATCCGGACCCAGCACCGGGAAAACCTGCCCGTCTATGCAGCTGCCGATGGATGGGTTGCCAGGGTGGTGATCGAGCCCGGAGGCTTTGGGCAGGCCATCTATATCCGGCATCCCAATGGGTATACCACCCTTTATGCTCACCTGAACCAGTTCTTCCCCGCACTCGCCGCCTATATTCAGCAGCAGCAGTACCGGCAGGAATCCTGGCAGGTAGCCCTCGAGATCCCCGCCGGTCTCTTTCCTGTAAAGAAAGGCGACTACATCGCTCTCAGTGGCAACAGGGGTGGTTCGCAGGGTCCGCATCTTCATTTCGAGATCCGCCGGACGGAGGACGATACCAACCTCAATCCCCTGCTGTTCGCATTGGGCGTACCGGATAAAACGGCCCCAACGTTGCAACGGTTGGCTGTCTATGACCGGACGATAAGTATTTATGAGCAGTCGCCGATGATACTGCCCCTGCGCAGGACTAAAGGCTCCCTGACTGAATACACGCTGATACCAGCCCTGCTGATGCTCTCCGCTCCGCGGGTAAGCTTTGCCATTTCGGCCTTCGATACCCAGACGGGATCGGCCAATCCCAATGGTATCTACCAGGCAATCCTATACGAAGATGAACGTCCGGTGACGGGTTTTCAGATGAATGATATCAGCTATAACGATACCCGGAATATCAATGCGCATATCGATTACAGGACCCGGGCCACCGGCGGGCCCTGGCTGCAGCATTTGTCGCAGCTGCCGGGTTATCCGGCACCCAGCATTTACCGGTCGGCGAGCCTGGTCGCACCGGCTGTGACAGGTCCCGATGCGACAGCCGCCGCTAAGGGCACGGGCGGCGTGATCGATTGCAGTGACGGCGCCATCCACAGGATCCGTATCGCCGTTAGCGATGTAAATGGAAATACCGCGCAACTGAATTACACAGTGCAATACCAGCCTGCGCGGGCAGCAGGCCTTGCCCGGACTCTCCTTGCGGGTAAGATCTTTTATCCGGGGATGCTGGATGGGACCGAAACGGAAGACTGTGCCTTCTATATCGGTGAAAAAAGCCTCTATGATTCGGTACATATCGATTGCAGGATCTCGGGCTATCCCGGCGCCGGTCACTCCCTGCCCGGGGCGGTCTCGGCCATGCATAGCATCGGCGCCACCTATATCCCCTTGCAGGAGCCCATCCTTGTGCGTTTGCGGCCCAATAGGGGCTGGACGGATACGGCCAGTGGGAGAGTCGTGATGGTGTGTGTCGATGGAGAAAAGAAAGAAGTGCTGCGACCGGAATGGCAGGGCGGCTGGGCCTCGGCGCGGTTCCGCAGCTTTGGCAATTTCCAGCTGGTGGAAGATAATGAGGCCCCCGTGATCGCTGCCGTGGGCCCATTGGAGGGCGCCGTATTGACAAAGGCCGCTCGCATTGCCTTTACGGTCAGGGATAACCTGGGGGCGATCCGTCATGTCCGGGCGGAATTAGATGGCAAATGGTTGTGTTTTACAAATGACAAGGGCCTTGCTTATATTTATAACTTCGACGAACATTGTCCGGCGGGCAAGCATGTGCTGCGCATTGTGGCGGAAGATGTGGCGGGGAATGTGGCGAGCCGGGAGTATAGTTTTACGCGTTGAAAACCGTGATAGATTCCGGGAAAAGTTGTGTCCGGGGCCATTTTTCCCAAAATAACCCTGGGATAATTTGTAAATTTGCACCGGTATCCGGTAATATCCGGAACAAGGTCATGAAAGCGAAATATGTCAACCCGTTTACGGATTTTGGATTTAAAAAAATCTTCGGCGAAGAAGCCAGCAAGCCCATGCTGCTGGACTTCCTCAACGCATTATTACCGCAGCAGTCCAAGATAAAGGACCTATCCTTTAAGAATACCGAGCAAATGGGCCAGACCGAGGTGGAACGTAAGGCGATCTATGATATTTACTGCGAGAGCGAGCAGGGAGAAAAGTTCATTGTGGAGCTGCAAAAAGCGAAGCAGAACTATTTTAAAGAGAGAACGATCTACTACTCAACTTTTCCCATTCGCGAACAGGCGGAAAAGGGAGAGTGGAACTATAACCTGAAGGCCGTATTCTGCATTGGTATCCTGGACTTCACTTTTGGTGACTATGAGACAGAACCTGAAAAGAGTGAAGTTGTCCATACCATAAAATTAAAGAACCAGAACGGTGAAACATTCTATGATAAACTAACCTACATCTACCTGGAAATGCCCAATTTCAGGAAGACAGAGGAGGAGTTGGCAACGCGCCTGGATAAATGGCTGTATTTTATCAGACACCTCGAGGACTTTCAAAGCATACCGCATATCTTCGAAGGAGAGGTCGTCTTCGAAAAAGCATTCGAAAAGGCAGAACTGGCCAAATTCAACCAATCAGAAATGGATAATTATGAAAGCAGCCTCAAAAATTATCGGGACATGAAAGGTGTTATAGACACCGCAAGAGATGAAGGAAAGATGGAGGGAAAGATAGAGGGAAAGATAGAGGGAAAGATAGAAGGAAAGATGGAAGGAAAGATAGAAACCAAGATGGAAATAGCCAAATTACTCAAAGAAAACGGAGCTGCCATCGAAATGATAATCAAAGTCACAAACCTTTCCCTGGAGGAAATCGAACAATTATAGGGCTCATAAAAACTAATGACAATGACCCATCTACAAGCGTTTGACGATGAGACGAAATCTTTCGAAAAAGATAAACCTGGAGATAAGATGACTGTAACCGGATTTACAGAATCAGAATTGAAGAACTTCCCGAGCAGTCTTCATAATTTCCACGGGTTAAAGGATATTCTGGATACAGCAAGGGAGGACGGCCGGCAAGAAGGCCTGTGGGAAGTCCGGCGGGAAACTGCCAGGGCCGCCAAAGAGGCCGGCATTCCCATCGAGATGATCGCGCAAGCCACCCATTTTTCTATAGAAGCGATCCACCGGCTATAAAACCGATGAACAATGTTGCATTTAAAGGAAGGAGACAAGGCGCCGGCCTTTACCGGTAAGGATCAGAATGGAGAGAAGATCGCTTTGGCCGATCTGAAAGGGAAGAAGGTGGTCCTCTACTTCTACCCCGAAGACGGAACGCCCACCTGCACGGTGCAGGCCTGTAACCTGCGGGACAATTATGCCCTGTTGAAAAAGAAAGGATTCACCATTTTGGGGATCAGTCCCGATGAGGAAAAGAAACATAAGAAATTCGAGGCGAAGTACGATCTGCCATTTACCTTGCTGGCCGATCCGGACCATACCATCATCGATAAGTATGGCGTCTGGGGTGAAAAGCAGTTGTATGGCCGTAAATACATGGGTCTGCTTCGGACTACCTTTCTTGTCGATGAAAAAGGAGTGATCCGGAAGATCTTTCTCAAACCGAAGAGTAAGATGCATGCAGAAGAGATCGTCGCCGCCTGGGAGGCGCTGGACGCTATCAAATGATCAGATCCAATCCCCGAGTGATCAGATCCAATCCCCGAGCCTGAACGTCCTGTCCAGGGTGTCCCGGGTCATGCCATCAAATGATCCATTCCACTTCCCCGAACCTGAACGTCCTGTCCAGGGTGTCCCGGGTCAGCAGGAGACCTGTCGGTCCGACGCCCGAAATAACGGTCTCAAAGACCGCGTTGTCCTTTTTCAGCCGCACCGGTTGGCCCCGCCGGAAAAGACGGGTATTATATTCCTGTAGAAGGGCAGCCGCCCCACCGTCCATCAGCTGTTCGTAGCGGCCATCCAAATATTGACCCAATTCTTTGGCCAGTTCTTTTACATCGAAGATCCTGCCGGTAATTTGCCGCAGCGAGACGGGATTCCGGGCCGTTTCGGGGAATGCGGTCTGGTTGATATTGATGCCCGTTCCTGCGATGGCCCAGGTCCACAGACCACCCTTGTAACTGTTCTCGATGAGGATGCCTCCTGCCTTTCTGTCACGCCAGTAAAGATCATTGGGCCACTTGATCCTGGTCTCTTCGCCACCGTATGCGCCGAAGAGATCGGCGCAGGCCAGGGCCACTGCCGTACTGAGTGCAAAAGACTGTATAATCGGCAGATTGACAGGCTGTAACACGGTGCTCAGGATAATGTTCTGCCCGGGGGTACTTGTCCAGGTTCTGCCACGCTGACCCTTCCCCGCCCACTGGTCATAGGCGAAGAATTGGGTGCCGTGAGAGGCCATTCCTGCGTGTGCCTGTGCCATGGCATAGTTGTTGGTGCTATCCACTGATTCTAATTCAATAAAAGAGTGCCCGATAGACAAAAGATTACTATTTTTGGAATGTGCGGAAATTATGGGTAAAATTAAACCTGACTTCTCACAATATTTTGATTTGCCTTCATTTAAAATATAATTTATCACAAAAACGTTTTGATTATTGGAACAGCTTTCTATGTTAGCTACCGGGAAACGTAAAACCGTAGCAAGATTAACGAGGAATTCGAAGCTCTTTAAAACTATTATTCACGCTATTCAGCAGAAGAAAGGAGAAAATATCGTTTCCCTCGACCTGCGCAAGATCCCCGAAGCGGTATCCGACTTTTTCGTTGTTTGTGAAGCTGGCAGCACCACCCAGGTAAAAGCAATAGCTGACAATATCGAAGAATTGATCAAGACGCAATGTGGCGAACTCCCCTATAAACAGGAAGGCAGACAGACCATGCAATGGGTCTTAATTGATTACGTGAACGTAGTGGTGCATGTTATGCTACCGGAAAGTCGTCGGTTCTATAAGCTGGAAGACATGTGGAGTGACTCTCCCCGCGAGGAGCATGCAGGATAGAAAGGCCTGGAAATCGGCAATTTAGAAGTATATTTTGCCGTTTGAGGGGTTTTTCTAAACATTTTCACGTTATAATTTTTATTATTAATAAGAAAAACAACACGGACAAATAAAAATGCCACAAGACGATTTGAAACAAAACGATAAGTCTGGCTTTCCAAGGTTCAGGCCCAGGGGAGATGACGATAATGGTTCGAGAAAGGGTCCTAAATTCAGCATATATTGGATCTGGGGGATCATCGCAGCCGTACTGATCGGCTTTAACCTGTTCGGAGGACTTTCTCCGGACGCTCATCCGACGGAAGAACTGGAATTCAGAAGAAATATGCTGGCTACAGGGGACGTAGACAAGATCGATCTCGTCTCCAACAAGCAGCTGGTAAGGGTCTATATTAAAAAGGATAGTCTCAACAAGCCCTTTTACAACGGAAAGATGGGCAAGAACAACTGGCCAGGCGGCGTCAGCAAGGATGGCCCCCAGTTCGAATTTAAAGTTACGGATGTAAAGGACTATGAAAAGACGCTGAGGGAATACTTCATCAAGAATCCTCAGTTGGAGATACCTCTCAACTCTAAATCCGAAGGAGAATGGTTCGGCCCATTGCTGAACTTCCTGCTGCCCCTGCTGATCATCGTACTGATCTGGGTCATGCTGATGCGCAAGATGGGTGGACAGGCCGGCAGCGGCGGGCCAGGCGGCATCTTCAATATCGGAAAATCCAAGGCTACTTTATTCGATAAAGGCACCAAGGTGACCATTACCTTCAACGACGTGGCGGGTCTTGACGAAGCCAAGGTGGAAGTGATGGAGATCGTGGACTTCTTAAAGAATCCTAAAAAATATACGGCACTCGGCGGCAAGATCCCCAAGGGGGCCCTGCTGGTCGGACCTCCCGGAACGGGTAAGACCCTCTTGGCCAAGGCCATGGCAGGTGAGGCCCAGGTACCTTTCTTCTCCATGAGCGGTTCTGACTTTGTCGAACTGTTTGTCGGGGTGGGCGCCAGCCGGGTAAGAGATTTGTTCAAACAGGCACGTGAGAAGGCGCCCTGTGTCATCTTCATCGATGAGATCGACGCCATCGGCCGTGCAAGAGGCAAGAACGCCATCATGAGCAATGATGAACGGGAAAGCACCCTGAACCAATTGCTGGTGGAAATGGATGGTTTTGGAGGAGACAGCGGTATTATCGTACTGGCTGCCACCAACCGCCCGGATGTGCTGGATACGGCCCTGCTGCGTCCCGGTCGTTTCGACCGTCAGATCTCCATCGACAAGCCTGATCTGAAAGGCCGCGAAGCCATCTTCAAAGTCCATCTGAAACCCATCAAGATCTCCAGTAAATTAGATATCCATAAATTGGCCGAGCAGACCCCTGGTTTTGCCGGCGCCGATATCGCCAATGTCTGTAACGAGGCGGCATTGATCGCAGCCCGTAAAGGCAAGGACAATGTGGAAATGGAAGATTTCCAGGACGCAGTGGACAGGGTTATCGGAGGCCTGGAGAAAAAGAATAAGATCATATCTCCCGAAGAAAAGAAGATCATCGCCTATCATGAGGCGGGTCATGCTATCTGCGGCTGGTACCTGGAGCATGCCTATCCGCTGCTGAAGGTGACGATCGTTCCCAGGGGTGTTGCCGCACTCGGCTATGCCCAATACACGCCGAAGGAGCAGTATCTCTATAATACCGATCAATTGTTCGACCAGATCTGTATGACACTTGGCGGCCGCGCCAGTGAGGAGTTGAACTTTGGTAAGATCTCTACGGGCGCCCAGAATGACCTGCAGCAGATCACCCGGATCGCCTACTCCATGGTCACCGTATACGGGATGAACGAAAAGGTCGGCAACGTGAGTTTCTATGATCCTCAGACGGAGAATTCTTTTACGAAGCCCTATTCCGAAGAGACGTCCAAGATCATCGATGAAGAAGTACGCAAGCTGATCGATAAGGCATATGACGCGACGAAAGTTCTGTTGACCGAGAAGAGTAAAGAGGTGAAGATGCTGGCCGAGGCCCTGCTGTTCAAGGAAGTTCTCTTCCAGAGTGACGTGGAAGCCCTGATCGGCAAACGTCCCTATGAGGAGAAGAGAGCCCTGGACGTCACGGATCATGATGATCCCTATCCCGGTCCTGCTGGCAACGGCGTTCCTCCGGCGATAATATTGCCCCCGACGACGGAAGAAGTGAAGTGAAAATTGGAATCGACACCATATGAAGGTATCCTCCTCCAAGGAAAATATTCTTAAAAAGATAAGGCAGGCGTTGAGTCAATCAACGCCTATTCCTTTTCCACAAAGTGAAGGAAATCATTCGGTCTTTCAACCTGCCACCCAGGACCCGGAGATCGAGTTCGCAGAACAGTTCAGCAAGCTGCAGGGAAAGTTCATTTATTCCCTCGACCATGCGGAACTGGCGACGCAGCTGCAAACCCTGGTCATCAACCGGAACTGGAAGAAATTATATTGCCGGGAAGAGAAGATGAAGGCAACACTGGCAGCACATCAGTTCGACAAATTCACGGAAGTGGATCTGGCCGATTGCGATGCGGCGATCACTACCTGTGATCTCCTGGTAGCCAGGACGGGCAGTATCGTCATGAGCGCCGCGGGGCCCAGCGGCCGTACGGTCAGTGTATATGCTCCCATTCATATCTGTATCGCCTATACGGATCAGTTGGTGTATGATATCAGGGATGGTCTGCTGGCGCTGAAAGAAAAATACCAGCAGCAGTTGCCTTCGCTGATGACTTTTGCCAGCGGACCCAGCCGCACGGCGGATATCGAGAAGACCCTGGTAGTCGGTGTACATGGACCGAAGGAGGTCTATGTTTTCCTGGTGGAAAACAAGTGAGTGGTGAGTAGTGAGTGGTGAGTGGGGAATAGTGAGTGGTGAGTGAACAATTGCTATCTTTACGCTATGCAATTACCTGCCGGAAAACGGATCTATTTTCTCTCTGATTTTCACTTGGGCGCGCCCGATCATGCTACCAGTCTGATCCGGGAGAAGCATATCGTCAGATTCCTGGAGAATATCCGCAAGGATGCGGCGGAGATCTTTATCGTCGGTGACCTCTTCGATTTCTGGTATGAATACAGGACGGTGGTGCCGAAAGGGTATACGCGGATCCTGGGAAAACTGGCGGAGATCACCGATGCCGGTATCCCGATCCATTTTTTTACCGGTAACCATGATATGTGGATGAGCGGCTATTTCGAACAGGAATTGCAGATCCCCGTCTACCACGAGCCAAAGACCTTTCAGTGGAACGGGAAAAAATTCTATATCGGTCATGGGGATGGACTCGGTCCCGGAGATCATGGATATAAATTCATGAAGAAGATATTCCGGAACCCTCTATGCCAATGGTTATTCGGGATTCTGCCCCCTGCGATCGGCGTGGGTCTTGCGAATTGGCTCAGCCGCCGGAGCCGGGCCGTTACCGGCCAGATCGACGAAAAATTCCTGGGAGCAGAAAAAGAATGGCTGATCATTTATTGTAAGGAGATATTGCAGAGAGAATCCTTTGACTATTTTATTTTCGGACACCGGCACCTGCCCATCGATTTTGCACTGGGTGGCAGCAGGTATATCAACCTGGGCGATTGGATCCGGTATAACACCTATGCCGTATTCGACGGGGTTCAATTATCCCTGGTGGCGGAATCGCCTGCAATGGAGGCAAAGATCATCCGGCAATGAAATTTATTATTTTAATATTATCAGGCATCCTCTTTTTTGTCTCTGCTACGGCGCAGCAGACAGAATCAGCGGCGAACCCAAGACAGGATACATTCGTACTCGCCAGGACCCTGCCCGGTGATTATGTCGATTTTGCGCTCGACAATCTTGGGAATATCTATGTGCTGAGTCCCGGGAACCAGTTGAAGAAACTGAGTGCAAATGGGGATTCACTGGCTGTGTTCAACGACGTCCGCCGGTACGGCAAAATATCCTCTATCGATGCCACCAATCCCCTGAAGATCCTGGTCTATTACCGGGAGTTCACGATGGTCATCGAACTGGACCGGTTCCTGAATATGGTCAATACCATCGATCTGCGGCGCCAGAATATCCTGCAGGCGAAGGCTGTCGTCCTGGCTTATGATAACAATGTTTGGGTCTACGATGAGTTGGATGCCCGACTGAAACGAATCGGCGATGATGGGTCCCTGGTGGACCAGACCAATGATTTCCGGCAGTTGTTCGATTCCACACCCGATCCTTCGGTCATCCGCGACCAGGGTGGATTGGTCTATTTATATGATCCGGCGAAGGGCGTCTATGTATTTGACCGCTATGGCGGTTTCAAGACCAGGATCGCCATGCCCGGCCTGCTGGATTTCGATGTTATCGACAAGAGCATGGTCGCGAGGGATGCCCATAAATTTTACCGTTATCAGCTGGGTACCCTGGATATGAAGGAAGAGCCCATACCTCCGGCCTATCAGGATGCTCTCCGGATCCGAATCACCCCTGCGGCGATCTATGTGCTGAAAAAGGAGGGGCTCCAGGTGTATACACGAGGGTAAGACCATTGTTATATTTACCTTTGCATCCTAATCGTATGGCCCATGCATGATTTCTGGAACCGGATAGTATTGGGGAATCCCCTGAAAGCTTATATATATGTTGCCGCTACGATCCTTTTTGTCATTCTTCTGAAAAGGTTCATCTCGCGGCTGATCGCCAGGTTGATCTACCGGGTGATACGGCGGATGGGGTCCGGATCGGGAATGGATAAATCCGCCTTTCTCGACCTGGTTGTAGGGCCTATCGGCACATTTCTCGTGGTCTTCGTGTCGATGACCTCTATTGAGAAACTGCATTTCCCCGCCGAGCTGGAATTCGATATCTACGAGGTCAGGTCGAAGACCATCATGCAGGCGATCGCCATTATCATCATCGTCGTCAGCTTCATCTGGCTGTTGATGCGGCTGGTGGATTTTGTGGCCCTGGTGATCCGGCGTAAGACGCGAAAGGATGGAGGCCCCAGGGATATGCAGTTGATCGTTTTTCTACGTGACTTTCTGAAGGCGATCCTCGGGATCATCGGAGTCCTTCTGATCCTGGGACTGGCGTTCCAGCTGAATGTCAGCAGTATCCTGGCCTCCCTGGGTCTGGCCGGCGCCGCCCTGGCCCTCGCCGCCAAGGAGAGCATTGAAAACCTCATCGCCTCCTTTATCATCTTTTTCGATAAACCATTTACGGCCGGAGATGTGCTGAAGGTCAATAATATCTCCGGAACGGTCGAGAAGATCGGATTGCGTAGCACCCGGATCCGGACGGATCAGAAAACTTATGTCACCGTGCCTAACAAGCAGATGGTGGACAGCATCGTCGACAACCTTAGCCTGCGGACTCAGCGTAAGGGCGAGTTGAGGCTGGAACTGAGTCTCTCAACCCCTGCCGCGCAGTTGGATAAGCTGGTGGAGGGCATTAAAAAAATTCTGGGGAAAGACAAGGTGCAGAATAGTTCCGCCTTCCTCAATGATATTACGGGTTCGGCCTACCTGGTCAATGTGGACTATTTTACCGAGCCGATCACGCAAGAAGAGTTCAATGACATCAAGCAGACCGTGAACCTGGATGTGTTGCGGCTGCTGGAGCGTATGGACATAACGATCGCCGGATCCAGTACGGATATACGGATCAGCGGGCCAATGCCCGGGAGCGAAAGATCTGAGACCACCGCCTCTGCCGGTAAATAATTCCTTAGAATTTTTCGTTGAGGACAGCAGCAATTTCCTTGTCCCATTCACTATCTTTTCCCTTCGCCATGACCCGGCCCACTTCCTGTCCGTTGTTCATGATAATAAAGGTGGGCACCTGCGAGATATGCATGATCTCAGAAAGGTGGTTGACGGTCTTTTTGTCCCGGTCGACCCCGATCAGGGTCACCTGATCCTCGCCGAGGGAGGCGGCATCGATGAGCGAGAAGAACCGGGGAAGGATCTGCTGGCTATCGTTATTCCAGGTGGCGCCGAATACGAGAAATTGCAGATGGGCGCCTTTTGTCCTGAGGAGAGCTACTTCTTCCGCTGCCGGCGTGTAGCCTGACCGGTTATCCTGGAACCATTTGAAGGCAGTGTCAGTCTCCAGCATATCCCTGCTGATGAGGCCTTTCAGGATCTTGTTGGCGCCGGCGCCGGAGACCTCGTATTCTGTCTGAGCCCGGGTGAGAATGCCCACGCCGATGATGATGGCTACAAGAAAAATATGCTTCATGGTACAAACTTAGCAGCCTTCTTGCCAAGGAAAAGTTAAATTATAGCTGGGCCTTTAACTCCAGCAGGAACGCCTTGATCTGCTGCAGGCGCTGGATGGCTTCAAAGCGCTGGTCGGGCTTCTTGTTGGTCTTTAGGAATTCTTTGGCGCCTTCGATGGTGTATTTCCGCTGGCGGAGCAGGTGGTAGATGAGGTGTAGGTTTTTGATATCGACGGGTCTGAAATGGCGGTCGCCCTTTTTATTCTTGCGGGGTTGGAGAATATTGAATTCCGTTTCCCAAAAACGGAGGAGCGACTGGTTCACCCGGAACATTTCGGCGACCTCACCCATGGTATAGTATTGCTTGCTGAAGAGGACTTCGTCTGCGGGGATCTCGATGAGATCGGCCTCGGCCGTTATTTGTTTCAGGGACTTGCGGCCCCGTTTGGATTTGGGTTTTTCGGGAGCGGCTGCGGCCGCCGGAGCCTTTTTATATTCCCGCGTCGGGGCAACAAAGGGTTCGGGCTCGTGCTGAGACTGCGGGATAATTTCTGGTGAAGATTCGGATATGATTTCCGGGTCCCCTCCGGGCAGGGGCGGCGGCTCCGGCATAGGAGCGGGCCGGGGCTGGTCCTGGATAGGGGCTGCCGGAGTTGCGGGTGCAGGCTCCTGCTCGTGCAAAACCGCCGACGTGACAGCAGTGGCTGGCTCTTCCGGCGGTAAGGGGAATAGGGTGGGCCCAATATAGACAACCGGTTCGGGTTTGGGGACAACCGGCTGGGCAGGTTCGGCCCTTTGAGACGGTTCGGCCCGGGCGATTTTTGGGGAGGGGGCGGGAAGAGGAACAGGTTCGGCCTTGAATGTTGGCAGCGGAGCGCCGTTCTTCATGGATTTGATCCTCAGTCCCAGCCCGGCCCTGCGGGCTTCTTCACGGGCGGCAGTTTCGCCCGGGGATATGACGTTCTGCGGAGCAGCCTGCGGTTCGGCCTCCGTTGGAAAATTAAACGCCATCTGGGTTAGTTCTTGCTTCATTCGCGAAAGAAAGGTCTCAAAAATCGGGCCTTTGGCCAAAGGGCCTCATGTCATCGTCGGCCGAAGATACGCAGGTTTAATCAAAACTTTGATTGCTGCTGGCCGCTAACTTCAGTAACCTGTCATATTGTTCCGGTGTGATATCATTATAGAAATAGAAAACGGGATCCACCGGGTCGCCGTTGCGGTGGACTTCGTAATGACAGTGGGGGCCGGTACTCTTGCCGGTGCTGCCTACATAGCCGATGATCTCGCCACGCTTGACCTTTTGCCCTGCCCGGACTTTGACGCGGAACATATGTCCATATAAAGTACCATAACCATACCCGTGATTAATGACCACGTGGTTGCCATATCCATTCCCGGTATTACCAGCCACTTCCACCGTTCCATTTGCAGTGGCATAGATGGGCGTTCCCTGGGGAGCGGCAAAATCGAGGCCTGCATGGAATTTGGAAGTCTTGTAAACGGGATCGATACGGTAGCCGAAGCCCGAGGCGATGCGGCTGAGATCTTTATTGCTGACGGGCTGGATGGCGGGCGTACCGGCCAGCAGCTGTTCCTTGTTCCTGATAAAACCATCTATCTGTACATAAGACTTATTTTGATTGAGGATCCTGGCCTGCAGCTTCTGCAGGGTAGTGGCCACGGATGTATAGAGGTTTTCCTGGTCCATGCCCTGTACCAGCTGGATCTCCTTCTCCTGTTGGGCGGCGCGGGCACGGGCGCTGTCGGGGATGGGGGCCGCCTCAAAAATGGCCCGGTACACATTATTGTCTCTTTTTTCCAGCTCGATCATCTGCCCCTGGAGTTTCTGCACTTTGTCGTTCAGGGTGTAATAATTGTCCTGAAGGGCTTCATTGCGCTGCATCAGCCGTTTTTCGTTGGCGGAAGGGAAGTATTTATAGGCGATGGACACCAGGATCAGGGCCGTGACGACGGCCGCCGACAGGAAACCCAGGACACGCAGCAGGGTCACCCGCAAGGGCGTCTCCAGCTTCTCGTACCGGAGGGTATTCGTGTTATAGAAATACTTGATCTTCTTCATCCGCAAACAATGGTATCAGCAAAGGCCGGATCCAACCCGGGGTTAATATTATGATTCTTATGTATTTTGCAAGCTACCTGCCTGGAACAGAACGGTAAAACAGGCTGATTTGGTGTACCTTTGCACGGCCTTGTTTTAAACAGGGCGCACAAATATAATTGGTGGAAACCAAATAACAACCAAAGATTATTCCGTTTTATGATGACCAGCGCCGAAATAAGATCGAAATTCATGGATTTTTTCGGGTCGAAAGGCCATACCATCGTCCCCTCCGCCCCCATTGTCGTAAAGAATGATCCTACCTTGTTATTCACGAATGCCGGGATGAATCAGTTCAAGGATTATTTCCTTGGGAATGCCAGGCCGCCCTATGGCCGGGTGGCCGATACCCAGAAATGTCTTAGGGTCAGCGGCAAGCACAATGACCTGGAAGAAGTAGGGGTAGACACCTATCATCATACGATGTTCGAAATGCTGGGCAATTGGAGCTTCGGCGATCCCGCCGATCCTTCCGCCGGATATTTCAAGAAAGAGGCGATCGCCTGGAGCTGGGAGTTGCTAACCGAGGTCTACCAGATCCCGAAGGACAGGCTGTATGTGACGGTATTCGAAGGCAGTGAGGAAGATGGCCTTGTCCGCGACACGGAAGCCTATGAGGAATGGACAAAATGGATCGCCGCCGACAGGATCCTGATGGGCAATAAAAAAGACAATTTCTGGGAGATGGGCGATACCGGTCCCTGCGGACCCTGTACCGAGATCCATGTGGATTGCAGGCCGGATAACGAACGCAGCCAGGTGGATGGCCGCGGGCTGGTGAACAACGATCATCCCCAGGTCATTGAAATCTGGAACAATGTATTCATGCAGTTCAACCGTCAGAAGGACCGCAGCCTGGAACCCCTTCCCGCCAAACATGTGGATACGGGGATGGGCCTGGAGAGACTGGTGCGGGTCCTGCAGGAGAAAAACTCCAATTACGATACCGATCTGTTCACCGGCACGATTGCCGCCGTGGAAAGGATCAGCGGGAAGAAATACCAGGCTACCGACAGCAAACCCGATATTGCCTTCCGCGTGATCGCAGACCATATCCGGGCCATCGCCTTTACGATCGCAGACGGACAATTGCCATCGAATACCGGCGCGGGTTATGTGATCCGAAGGATCCTCCGGCGGGCCGTGCGTTATTATTACTCCTATCTCGACTACAAGCAGCCTTTGCTGGATCAGTTGCTGCCCTTGCTGGCCGAACAATTCGCATCGGTGTTCCCGGAATTGCAGAAGCAGCAAAGCTTTGTCACGAAGGTGGTGAAGGAGGAAGAGGAGGCATTTTTGAGGACCCTGGATAAGGGTATCCGGATCTTTACGGACTATGTACAGGAGGATAGCGCTCCGGTGATTGCGGCCAGCGTTGAGGAGATGGAAGAGGTCATGAGCGAAAAAGTGGAAGATGCCGGGTACAGGCACCGTAAAATGATTTCCGGGAAGTTCGCCTTTAAGTTAAACGATACCTATGGCTTTCCGATCGATCTGACCTCATTGATGGCGAAAGAAATCGGATGGGCTGTCGACGAGACCGGATTCGAAAAGGAAATGAAACAACAAAAGGATCGTTCCCGCGCGGCAACGACCCTGGACACTGAAGACTGGGTCGTCCTGCAGGAAAACCCTTTCATGGAATTCGTAGGCTACGAGCAGCTGGAAATGAAGAGTCCCATCGTAAAATACCGGAAGATCAAGGCGAAGGGGAAAGAATCCTGGCAGCTGGTGCTGGAAGCCACGCCATTTTATGCCGAAAGCGGCGGGCAGGTAGGCGATACCGGTACCCTTGTCTCGGGCGATGAGACCATACCCGTGCTCAATACAAAGAAGGAAAATAACCTGATCATCCATTTCACAGATATCCTGCCTTCGGATTTGAAAACACCGGTACTGGCAAAGGTTGACCCTGTCCGGCGGAAGGCAGCGGAGGTTCATCACTCCGCCACCCACCTGCTGCATGCGGCCCTCCGTAAAGTCCTGGGAACCCATGTGGCGCAGAAAGGATCGCTGGTGAATGACGAGCAGCTGCGGTTCGACTTCTCGCATTTTGCAAAGATGACGGAGGAAGAGACCCATGCGGTGGAAGCGCTGGTGAATGAGAAGATACGCGAAAATATAAAGGTCGTCACCAAAGAGATGTCGAAGGACGAGGCGCTGAAGCTGGGCGCCATGGCCCTCTTCGGCGAAAAATACGGGGATACCGTGCGGGTGGTCATCATCGATCCGCATTATTCGGTGGAATTGTGCGGAGGCACCCATGTCGGTTCTACCGGGGAATTGGGCTACTTTATCATCCGGCATGAGAGCGCTGTAGCGGCGGGTGTACGCCGGATCGAGGCTGTCAGCGGCCTGGCGGCGGAGAACTTTATCAGGGAACAATCCGCCTTGATTGGCGAGATCCGCGAGACCCTGAAACATCCCAAGGAATTACAGCGATCGGTGGAAGCCCTGGTCACGGAGAATGCAGAGCTGAAGAAGCGGTTGGAGAAGGTCGAGGCCCGTCAACTGGCCGATCTGAAGGTGCAGCTGTTGCAGAAGGTCACCCTCATCAATGGGGTCTCCTTTATTGGAGAGATCGTGGAGGCCGGGAATGCAGATGCGTTGAAGAAGCTGTCCTTTGACCTGAAGGCCGAATTGAGCGGCGCCTATCTCGTGGTGCTGGCTGCCAATATTGAAGGAAAGGCAGCCGTGGCGGTCCTGCTGGATGACCAGGCCGAAGGCCGGGGACTGCTGGCGCCTGCGATCATCAAAGAACAGGTGGCGCCCCTGATCAAAGGCGGCGGTGGCGGACAAAAGACATTGGCGACTGCCGGCGGCCAGGATGCGGGGAATCTGGGGCAGGTGATTGAAAAGGTGAGGGGGGTGTTGAAATGATGGAAGAGACACCACAACCCAACCCCGAACTCCTCATCGAACTGGTCGAAATGAGAATGCCATTCGGAAAATATAAGGGAACCCTGCTGTGCGATCTTCCCGTATCCTACCTGGAATGGTTCCAGCGGGAAGGATTCCCCAAGGGGAAGATGGGCATGCTGTTGGGGACGATCTATGAGATCAAGTCCAATGGGCTGGAGAAATTATTGGATCCGCTGAAGCGGTCAAGACGCGGCTAATAATTCTGTATCAACTAAATTTTGTTGGCATTGATCTTCTCATATTGTGCATGGACAAATTTACAAAAAGGTCTTATCCGTGGGAATTATTTGTATGGCGGCTGCCTGAGCCACGCAAGAGATTTTAACATTTCCGAAAACTTTCGTATTTCAGAAAATCCCCTATATTTGATCTACGAAATTAAACGTAGATGACAATCACCCAAATTGTAAAAAACCTATAGTGATGAAAAAATACCTCCTCAGGACCTCCGGCCTGGCAGCGCTGATCCTAATGCTGCACGCCCATGGTTACGCCCAGCAGAACGATGAGAACAAGGACAGTTCTGCCGACAAGATGAAAGAATACGATGAGATCATCATCAAGCGGAAGACGGACAAGAACAGCAAGGTGACCGTCGAGATAAAGAATGGCAAGGTCTTCGTCAACGGCAAACCCGTTTCTGAATTCAATGACGACAACGTCTCCGTGCGGAAGAAGAAAACAATGATCCTGGACGGCCAGTCCTTTACATTCTCCGGACCCGGCGCCTTTGAAGGGATGGAAGGATTTGATACGCCTGCCATGCCAGCTGAGCCCGGGGACCCCGGGATCGCCCTTTCGCCCTCTCCATTCCGCAACCACAGCGGGACTTTTAGCTTCGACGGGGGTGAATGGTCGGGGAATTCCACTCGTGCGTTCCTGGGCGTCACCTCTGAAAAAGACGAGGACAAGGACGGCGCAAGGATCATCGGGGTATCCAAAGGCAGCGCCGCCGAGAAGGCGGGTCTTAAAGAAGGTGACATTATCCTGAAAATAGATGAAATAAAGATCGAAGGTCCTGAATCCCTTTCCGATGCCGTGCACAGATACAAGCCCGAAAATGAGGTTACCATTACCTTTTTGCGGAATGGAAAAGAAGAAAAGGCCAGTGTCGTTCTGGGTAAGACCAAGACAGTGTCCATACAAAGGGCCTATACCATGCCCCGCATGCCCAAGCAGAAGTTGGATGGTCTGAATATGGATATGATCCCCCGGGCCTATGGCTATTCCTATGGCGGCGGCGCCCGACCCCGGTTGGGTATCAAGGCCCAGGATACTGAAGATGGCAAGGGTGTGAAAGTGCTGGAAGTCGGCGATGAATCCGCCGCTGAGAAGGCGGGCATTAAAGAAGGGGATATCATCACCCGTTTTGACGGCAAAGAAGTGGAAAATGCCACGGCCCTGTCCGCCATGGCAAGGGCCAGCAGGGACAAGTCCAGCATTCATATCAACCTGATCCGCGATGGCAAGCCCATGGAGATCGATGTAAAGACCCCCAGGAAACTAAAGACCGCTGATCTTTAATAACTTATTAAACCTGCCAGGTTCCTGAAAAAACCCTCCGATCGGAGGGTTTTTTTATGGTATTTTTGCCGGACGATGGCGATCAATTACGAAGCATACGAAATAGTGATAGGCCTGGAGGTACATGCGCAATTACTGACCCGGACCAAACTGTTCTGCGGCGATAGCGCTGCATTCGGAGGTGCTCCGAATACCCATGTGAGCCCGGTCACCCTGGGACACCCGGGGGCCTTGCCCAAGCTCAACAGAACGGCCGTGGAGTTCGCCATCAAGATGGGGCTGGCCTGTCACAGCGAGATAGAACGGAATAATTACTTTGCCCGGAAGAACTATTTCTACCCCGATCTGCCCAAAGGATACCAGATCTCCCAGCATACGACCCCCATCTGTATTGGCGGAACGGTGGCGATCCGGACGACTGAAGGAGAAAGGAATATCTTACTGAACCGCATACACCTGGAAGAGGATGCCGGCAAGAGCCTGCATGATGTGGACCCTGACAATACCAGTGTTGACTATAACCGGGCGGGCGTTCCGCTGATCGAGATCGTAACCGAGCCTGACCTGCACAGCGGTGATGAAGCCCATGCCTACCTGACTGAATTACGAAAGATCCTTCGCTACCTGGAGATCTGCGATGGCAATATGGAAGAAGGCAGCATGCGCTGCGACGCCAATGTCTCTGTGCGGCTGAAAGGGGCCACCGAACTGGGGACAAAGGTGGAGGTGAAGAACCTGAATTCCATCCGCAATGTCCGGCGGGCCATCGAATTCGAGGCCAAAAGACTCATCGAACTGATTGAGTCGGGTACCCCTGTCCTGCAGCAGACCAGGAGCTTCGATGCGACGAACGGAACCACTTTTGCCCTCCGCAGCAAGGAGGAGGCCAATGATTACCGCTATTTTGCGGATCCGGATCTCCCACCCTTTCAAGTAACGGACGCCCACTTAGAACAGATCCGGGCCTCCCTGCCACCCCTGCCTGAAGAGCTGGTGACAAAATATATGACCAGCCTGCAATTGACCGAGTATGACGCGCGGGCCATCTGTGATGATAAGGATACGGTGGATTATTTCGAAAGACTGATCGGCGAAACCACGCATTATAAAAGTGCAGCGAACTGGCTGCTGGGACCCGCGCGGTCTTCTTTAAATGAAGAAGGCATCGGCTTTGCCGGCTTCCCTATTCCCGCCGCGGCCCTGGCACGGCTGATCCAGTTGGTCGAAGAGGGGAAATTGAACTTCTCCATTGCCTCGTCCAGGATCTTCCCCCTCCTGTATAAGGAACCGGCCCGGGACCCTCTGGAGATCGCCGTCGCCCTGAACCTGTTGCAAAGTTCCGATACCAGTGAGATCGCTGTCTGGGTGGAACAGGCGCTGGCAAAGATGCCGGATAAGGTAAAGGAATATCGGAAAGGGAAGAAAGGATTGATAGGGCTCTTTGTCGGAGAGGTGAAAAAACTCTCCAAAGGCAAGGCAGATCCGCGGCTGACCAACCAGCTATTGCTGGAAAGACTGGAACATTAAACTCATTGACCAAACCGGAAATCTGATATATATGATAAAAAGTTCTTTTTTGCTGAGAATGCGTGTAGTTGGCCTGGTCAGCATGTCCCTGGTTCTTTTAGGATCCTGTAAAGAGAAGAAAAGGGGTGGCTTCACCGTTACGGGCACCTATATGAATGCAGATAAGCTCTCTGCGGTGGAAGGTCCCATCTCCAAGGCCTATTTGCTGGAAGTGCCTTATGGTAAGGATCAGGCTCCCGTGGTCCTGGACTCGGTGAAGCTGACCGGCAGTCACGGCGAGTTCACGCTGACGGGCGCCGGAAAGGCCCAGGAAGTCTATGAGCTGGTCTTTGGCAATAATGCATTGGCCGTACCCCTGGTCAACGATGCGCCGGAAGTTAAGGTGAATGTCGACCTGGGAAAGAAGGATGATTTTTATGAAGTGACCGGCTCTGCCGCATCAGGTCAGCTGAAAGACCTGATCAATATTTTCGGGAAGAAAAATTTCGAGGTGGAAAAGAGCATGGCGGACCTGGACAGTGTCAAGCGGACGAACGCCCCAGATAGTGTCACCCTCGCCGCTACCAATAAAAAGAACAATGCCATTCAGGACCTGAATACCTATCTCAAACAATTTATCAATACCAATGGCAATGCCACGATCTGTGCGCTGGCCCTGAGTTGGTCTTCCCGCAGTTTCTCCAAAGGAGAATTCGAAACATCTCTGAACGATCTCCTGCGGAAGTACCCCGATAATCCCGTTCTGCAGGGATTGAAACAAAGTTATGAACAGCAGTTGGCCCAAATGGCCGGCAGCGGCCAGGCGGCGGGTGGCAAGGATGGTTCCTGGATCGGCAAACAGGCCCCCGATCTGGCGCTGCCGGATGTAACGGGTAAGGCTATTCCGATCAGCTCTTTCAAGGGCAAATACCTGCTGGTAGATTTCTGGGCCAGCTGGTGCGGACCCTGCAGGGCAGAGAACCCCAATGTGGTCAAGGCATATGCCGCCTATAAGAACAAGAACTTCGCCATCCTTGGGGTATCGCTGGATAAAGACAAAGATGCCTGGCAACGGGCCGTCCAGGCGGACAAGCTGGACTGGACCCAGGTCAGCGATCTCAAATACTGGAGCAGCAAGGCGGTGGAAACTTTCGGATTCAACGGTATCCCCTTTAATGTGCTGATCGACCCACAGGGTAAAGTGATCGGAGAGAGCCTGCGGGGTGATGACCTGGAGAATAAATTGAAGGAAGTGTTGCCATGATCACGAAAGAATGGAAGATTTTTCTTACTGCCATCATGTATTTCACCAGGATCCGCGTACCCCGGACCATCGATCACAATCCTCAATACCTGCAGCAGTCCCCAAAGTACTTTCCCCTGGTCGGATGGATCGTCGGCGGCATCTCCGCCCTGGTCTTTCTCGTCTTTTCAAGGTATATCTCTACCGATATCGGGATCATCGCCAGCATGATCGCCGGTCTGTTGACAACGGGCGCGTTCCATGAGGATGGCTGGGCCGATGTCTGCGACGGGTTCGGCGGAGGCTGGACTAAAGAGAAAATCCTGCTGATCATGAAGGACAGCCGCATCGGCGCCTTCGGCGCCATCGGTCTGTTGATGATGCTGGCCTGCAAATACCTTTTGCTGAAGGAACTGCCCTCCTTTACGCCTTCGCTGGCCAAGCCTACCAGTCTTATATTTTATAACTATCGTTACTTTATAGGGGCGGTCATCTCCGCCCATAGCCTCAGCAGGCTGATGCCGCTGGGGATGATCCAATGGAGTGAGAATGTGACGGATGCCGATCATAATAAATCAAAACCCGTCACCAGCCGCAGACTTTCTGCAGGGCAGATGATCCTTTCGGCCCTCCTGGCCCTGATCCCCTTTGCCTTTTTCCCCTGGCAATTTTTGTTGGTGATCATACCGGCCGTTTTTACGAGCTTTGAGATGGCGAAGTATTTTAAAAAATGGATCGGCGGTTATACCGGGGACTGTCTGGGCGCCATCCAGCAGGTGACGGAGATCGTTATCTACCTGGCATGGGTGATCGTTTGGAGGTTCCTGGTTTGAGGTTTCGGGTTTCTGGTTTCGGGTTTCTCGTTGAGACATGTATTATATATGAGAGAGATTTATTTGATCAGACATACAACTCCTGCCGTTGCAAAAGGGATCTGCTATGGCCAGACCGATCTGGACATCACGCCCGGTTTCACAGAGGAGGCGGCCATTATCCGAACGCATTTGCCGGCGGGGATTCTTGCGGTACACAGCAGTCCGCTGCGGCGTTGTGCGATGCTGGCCGGTCATTTATTCCCGGATCATTCCGTTACCCTT
>Ga0247778_1000692_pt1 | contig 31493 bp, 42 predicted proteins | sample UWRJL049202B5_FD_179939 | JGI IMG/M metagenome (GOLD analysis project Ga0247778, IMG submission 179939) | Plant litter microbial communities from Arlington Agricultural Research Station in Wisconsin, United States - UWRJ-L049-202B-5 | ecosystem: Environmental > Terrestrial > Plant litter >...
GAGCTCCAGGAAAAATATCTTGAAACCCCCCCCCCCCCCGCAAACTTTATAACTGGTGGTGGCTCCCAGGACTACCCCTGACTTAGGAATGTATCCCAGCTTCCAAAAAAAATTTAAAAAAAAATTGAGTTATTCTCCAACTGCTTTGATGCAAGGGGTGTTTGTTGGTAATTGCATGCCTTGGATGCGATTCGTTCTTCAAGGTGATGGGTTTGAGCTCTGTGACGATTCGTTTTGGGGGAAGTATGTTGCTCGTTTGATTTCTGTAGGTTGGCCGGTGCGCCATTATTTGATACAAGTGAAGACTAAAAAGTGAGGTTCCGGTTTTTCCTCTGCGTCTAAGCGGCTTTTCCTTTAGCTTTAGGGAGTTAAAAAAACACGGATGTTTTCACTGGAAGCTCAGTGCCACAACATGACTTCCGTGCGGGCACTTCACCTCTATCTGTGATACTCCTTTCCACCAACACACTTTCTCCATTCAGAAAACAAAGTACCGCAGCCTTGTTTCAATTGCGCCTTCTTGCCGTTCAACAAAGTTTAGGGAAGTACAAGTCCCGAGATATGCAGCCACAGAAACTCACTACACATTGCGATGCCTGGATTCGCTCTTCATCCTACTTCGCATGCGTTAATTTGCCCTGAAAGATATTGAGTTCTCATTCAAACCCCAATTCTGCATCTCCAGTCTCGAATTACCACTACTTCTATAGCCCCGTGTTCAAACTATTAGGATTCCGACTCTAAGCTGCTAGTATCCTTATATCTTCATCGGTGTCCACGATTTGTTGCCTTCGTCCGCCAGCACAAATCAAATCTTACCTCCTTTACATTCCTTTCTCGTCCAGTCTACTTTTCTTTTTTCACAATTTGAAGCATTGATCGCTTCTCATGATTCACTTCATGGACTCCACCATTCTCTTCTTTCTCCTCTTCTGGATCTCTCCAGCAGTTCAAGCCCCTACCGGCGTCCTATCACTGATCCGCTTTCCAGCTGCCGTCCCCAACATCGACAATGCCGCCACCGCTCTCACTCCTGTCAGTGAAGCATTAAACTCCAGTACCACCAACAACTGCTCGGCCGCCGTCGCAGCCCTAGCGCAAGGAATCAAGGCCAACATCGCCGTACAGAACAACGAGCTCGCAGCCGTCACCACGCTCGGCGCCCTCCTAAACGAAAACCCCGTCGACTCCACACTCTTCGCAGCCGGGCAAGCGTCCCTCCTCGGATTCGTAAAACAAGGTATTACAATCCGAGAGAATAACCAGAAGATTGCACCTGCTGGAAATGCGGCGCTTCCGGGGCTCGCTAAGGTTGCGCTGGCGCAGATGACGGAGTTGAACGTTACTATGGGGTTGGGGGCGGGGGGTGTGGATTTGGCGAGAGATAATGCTACGATTGGGATGCTTGTTGGGGATTTCAAGGGTGGAATTGAGCTGAATGGGAAGAATTTGGTGGCGGTGAGTTTTTTTGGGATGTAAAGGAAGCGCTGTGCTAATGAGGTTGATATAGGCTGTGGGAAATTGTACGCTGGCGGCGTCTCCTACGAATACTTCGTCTGAAAGTGGCTGTGGTGCTGGTTCAGCGGCTGGCATGAGCACAGCGCCGAAATCAGCGGCTTCTCCAAATCTAGCTGAGATGGCGGAGAGGAAGATGAGAGCATAGGTACAATGTAGAGGGTTTTAAGATGCTATATGTAAGCCCATGTACCAACTCTCAGCTGCTCGTCACGTCTATAGCATGAGGGAGATGCGGTGCTGGTCGCCCAGCATCTGGCGTGTCGTGAGTCGACATATATAGATCAACCACAGCGTAAATTATCTTTCTTCTCATTCCATTCCTCACTCGGTTCAGAAAATAGTCATCGTGTTTAATAACGAAGGAAATTCCTGAACGTCATGGCTCTAACATCACTCAGCAATATGCGTTGGAATTTGAGATGTTCGAAAAATTCGCTGGCATCGCATGATTAGCAAGTGCTGTAAGTATATTGAGATGGGTTTTCTGGTACGGTATTTGTTTTAGATCTTCCTCAAGGTCGTTTTGACTTTCGGGTTTGTAGGTGCGGGGTTGTGAAAAGGGTTCGTGAATTACCCCGCACTCGCTCAATTCAGGGGCGTTTCTCTCCCTGAAAAGGGCCCGGTAATTTGAAAACAGGATTTTTCGAAGGGGAGATCGTGGAATAGGATTACTATGTGGTTGAGCTGATGCTTCAGCAGCCAAAGAAAGCGCCACGATAACCTAGGAGAAAATTGAATTGGGACGAGATAGTAACTCACACATGTATATCTTCAATGCTCGTGACGCATTCCCGAATTCTTTTCAAAGAATCTCACTACATTTTTGAAAATCAAGATTACTCTAGGAACTGCTTCTTCTTCTTCTTCTTATTATTATTATTATTCCTCTAAATTCATCCTGCGAATCCGATATTACGCCTTGTCCCACGCAGAGCTATCAATCTGAGGGCCTCCTTCAAGACGTCCAGGCTTATTCCAAGGCGAAAGAACGATCTCAGGTATCTTGAACTTCGGATCCTCCCTTTGCAGTCTTTTGAAATGCTCTACTAACTCAGTCTTGCATTCAATCTCTTCTGCACGCGACATCTTCTTTTCAAGTGTCGCGATAAGAAGCAACCTCGTCAAATTTCGGAAGTAGCGTAACGGACCGCGGCGTGCTGGCTCCTCATGATCGGTTCGTCGGAGTTCATCCCTCAAATCCTCTGTCCAACCATAGTTTGTATGAAATCCAACCTTCTCAACACCAAAATCAATGGCGACTTCTGTGACTTAATCGAAAGCGGTGGGTTGGTTTCTGACGAACTCCTTCATCCAGACGCGGAAGTGACCATGTAGGAGGTGGTAGGATGTGAAGTAAAGCATGCCGCGAGAGGAGTTGAAGCACATCGGATAGAATTGGGCAATATCCTCAATATTATCGTGTTCATCGATTTCAAAAATTCGATAGAAAAGTAAGGTTTCTGCCCGGCTTTCTTTGTTGACCCAAAGCGTGGTAGGATATGTCGGTCGATTTTGGAATTTTAGGCAACAAGAACAGTACAGTCGGTGTCAAGCCTAATCACTCGAGCTGGAGGAAAGGCAAATCTCCATATTTGTTGGCGGAGTTCGCGGGGAAGGTCTGGGAAGATTGTGAAGGAGGTGAGCTTGGTTTGCGGGATCAGGTCTTCAAATGAATCGGGAAGCTCTCGCAAGAGCGAAAGCATGGATCCATTTGTCCAGGCCGACATAGTGACAGAAATTTCTTTTTTTTTTGGCTACCAGTACTCTATGGAGGGTTTCGACTTTATGTTCTGAAGTTCCGAGTAATGTTGAGAGGCAGTGTCTGAAATTCAACATAGATAGACAGTCCAACAGGCGGGATATACCAAAGGAAAGATCCACAATTAATTTGCCAGATTGTCTCGTAATTCAATGGAAAATGTATCTGCGGTGTGACTCACCCATGTACGTCAAGATGTGAATGAAGGCACCATACTGCTGGGGGCAAGGTCTATACGATTCACTTGAAGTCAACTTGAGTAGTTCCTGTATCCTGGGAGCATCTGCAAGTGTCAAAATTAAAAGAAAAAGCCAAAGAGTCGAGCAAGGGCATGCTCCATAGGCGCAAAAGTCGTGTGGTGGGGGAGGGTTGGAACTGGAAAAATAAATTACGACGCAATATGCACACCGATATAAAGGCCCATGGATATAATTACGTAGCTATAATCTTCCAGAGGTACCTAGGCATCGCGCTACAATTTAGAGTGTGGGCGCGACGGGCGCTGGCTGGCCCTTAAGGGGACGGACTTACAGACAGTACGCTCTATTTTCTTCGACGAGCTCTCACTCGTCCCCAACACACATTTCCAGTATCTCTAGGACTTGCTCCTTCTTCACCAGAGATATTGCATTCCATGTGGAACAAATGTCTCCCAGGCTGCTCTCAGCGATATTTTCCAGGTTTTCTCTCCCGACTCCATATTCTTTCAAAGTTCTTGGGAATCCTAGTTCTCTGATTATTGCATCGAGAACATCTCCCAAGTCGCCTTTTTCTCGAGACAAATTATACTTCTGGAGAACTGATGCGATAATTGGGTCATCCCAAAGAAGTGATACTAGCTCGGCTTGCTGTAAGCCGTTGAAAGAAGCATTGAATTTCTGTACAGCGGGAAGCAGCACACAAGTCGTTTCTACCAGTGTATATATTAGCTATCTAAGCTTCTTTTGGTGGCCGGAAACATCTCACCTGCGTGGGGTACACCATAGGGTCCCAATTGATGTCCAATTCCATGTGAACCTCCTGTTTGAGACCTCGAGATTAGCTGCAATACACCTTTATGGAGCCTCCTGGTGTTCGAATTATTTGAATATCTGGTTTTGGCATACCAACGTGTACGCCCTCCAATACGGCAGCTTTCATACTCTCCGCTCCTCCTTTCTGTGCATTCAGACGAGCCTCCAAATCTGATGGATTGGCTTTCGTTTTAAGCAGAGCTGGAATGAGTAGTCTCAGCCCTTTTGTGGAGTATGCAGTTCCCACCGGCTTAGGATTGCTGGAGCATATCGTCTCCACGCAATGATCTACTGCTCTAAGGCCGGTACTGAGCCAAACATTCTCAGGCACAGTCAGTGTGAGCTCTGGATCCCAGATTATGACTCTTGGGCCAGTCTCAGAAGGATCCAAGAAAAGCTGTTTGTGTTTCGTAGCGTCGTTAGTCGCCCCTCCGGCAGCGTTGTATTCCCCTGCTGACAGTGTGGTCGTAATACTGATTGTGGGGATGACTGAAGGTTTGAGATCGGTAGGTGTGTTGGGATCTACGTATCTGTCCCTCCGAAGTTGCATGCTTTTTTTCAAGAAAACATCAAATTTTTCGATGTCGTCAAGATCCACGTCGTTCGCGATTGCCTGCAAAATATCATTCAGCCCTGCTGTGTCGCTGGACCTGGCGGACCGTAACGGAAGGGCAAAAAGCTCACAAAAACCATGCCCTTCGCTCCATCGATGAGACTGCCTCCTCCAAGAGTAACAAGGCAGTCAGCACCACTTTTTTTAACGTCTTTAGCGATTGTCAAAAGCTCAGAGTACAGAGTGTGGGGTGCCATCCCCTTCCACACCCCGGCGACTCTCTCTTCCCCTAAAGCCCTTTCAAGTCTTTGCAAAGCATCTGTATTTCTGCTTAGAGATCCCGATACAATTATATAAGCTTTTGTAGCGTGAATCGTGTTGCTCATATGTTTCGCGCAAGCTTCAGGGAATGGGAGGCCCCAACTTACAAGGGGGAGGGGCTTGGCGGGGTTGAGCCGTTCGGTCTGCATGATTGAGTGCTATCCAAAATATGAGAATGGAAGGCGTTTGGATGTTGTCCTTTGAGGTTGGGAATTGTGGGCTTTAAGAAATGTCCTCTATCCAGTCTTGCCGCCAAATGCGTGGGGTGCGACAGAGGGGTAGCCCAAAGCGGTGAGAGCGGGCCTAGGTATGTGGTGCAAATGCAAGGTCTCAATGCTGCGTTTCTTGTCACCTGGCCAATCAACATAGATGCCCCTACTTCAAGCTGATATATGGAACTGGTGGTTTTTATGTGCCGATATCCGTTTACATGGTCTTCGCCTTTTATGTGCCGATCTCCGTTCACATGGGCCCGGATTTAAAGGGTGTTCCAATGATTCTTTCCGTTCTTTCCACCAGTCAGTTTTTTCAAGCCCACAATTCCAGTAAAGAAGGCTCGATACTGGTCAGTAATCAACTGCTTCACCAGATTGATATGCTAGGAAATGTCATACTGAACAACAAAATGAAACAATACGAAATTCGTGGATTAATCTTTTTGAACTATGGAATATGCCTCTAACATAAAGCCAGCTTATTTTTAACTCTTACATCAAGATGAAATACGAAGCAAAAACACGAAATCCCCACTACTGAATAGGATTGTAATGACTGAAGCATCCTTCGGGATCCCATACTTGTTTCAGGGCTCGGAGTCGATCTAGCTTCGCTACCCCTCCATATATCACTTCAGAAGATTCGTCACCGGTTGCAAAGTTCATGTATCTAAGCACTTCAGATCAGTCCTGTTACATACCCTTGATTCTTTGGGGACTAAACTTACACGCTTTTCTTCCCTTCAGACTGCAGGATGTCCCTAACTTCCTGTCCATATATCTTTGCCTTCTCGTCGAGGCTGGAATCTGAGTAGTCCACAACGGATAATCTGTTTTTCTATCAGAACCAGGCCATCGTTCTGACAAACGAGGGGCTTACATATGCATGTTACATTCTCTCCATGGAAAGGCCGTATCTTCATCTTTAACTTCTCGGGCTTTGTCATACCCGTAAAGCTCCAAGATTGTCACACTTCCCTTCGCATTGCCGTGTAGCTCCGTGAAGTCACTCCAATGTCGCCACAACCTTTGCAACTTCTCGGTGTTCAAATCTTTCAGTCCAACGGAACGCACAGGCTTTAGACCGCCCTTCACGCATGCCTGATCGCTTGAGACATTTATCTCCTTGTAGGGCGTTGGTGCGCAAATCTGCATGACCGGTCCAAGATCGAAGAGTCTCGAGAAAGCATTCTTGGCATCGGCTTCGGTGCCGGCGTACCAGAGATTGAGAATAACCATTGGCTATGTCGGGTCAATATATATAGTTTGTTGAATAGCAGCAATGTAAACACTTCAACATACCTGGAACGTGGGAGGGACCCTTGCAAAGACTGCCGTGCACCCCATCCCCTCCCCAATTCCACCCATCTCCTTAATCGACTGTACCACTTTTTCCACAATCTCTTCTTCTCCAGGGAATATCAACGTTCCAGTCCAGTGTATGCCACTGTTGATCTGGGGATATGCCTTAACGGTCAATTGACTCACGATGCCAAAGTTGTGCCCCGCACCCCTAAGTCCCCACCACAACTCACTGTTCTCGTCTGCGCTCACTTGAACGACGCCACCATTTGCCGTGATCAGACGTGCCGACAGCATGTTATCAACACCCAAGCCGTAAAGTGAGATCAAGTTTCCCAATCCTCCGCCTAGTAGAGCAGAAACTACTCCAACAGTATTGCAGACACCAGTAACGATGTGCGCGCCTGCTTCCTGGGCGGCAGACAGCACTTCTCCAGTCAAGACACCAGCCGCAAGGGTCGCCGTGCCGGATGGAAGATCTATGGAGACTTTGTTCAGGGTACGCAAGTTGATGATTATACCGGAAGAAGTAAGTGTTGACAGGGTGGATGTGAATCCGTGGCCGCCCGACTGAGCCAAGAAAGGAACTTCGTTGGCCCTAGCCCATTTGATCTGTTTGATTGAAGATTTAGTCGATTTCATGTTAGGACAGGAGAGAAGACGAACAGTATGGCATATGTCATCTTCCGTTGCGACATTGATGATTGCTCCTGGGGTCGGAGCACTATGATCGCTCCATCGCTTGGATACTTCTTTGAACTCGGGGTCGGCAGGTGTGTTGATGGACGCTTTGGGAGAGAGCTTTTCTTTCAAACTTTGAAGTTTTGTAATGAAGGTTGTGATTGCCATTGCTGGTTGTGCTTGTGGATTCAGGCTAGTTCTCATCGTCAAGGGGTGTTTGGCTTGAATGATGAGTATCAATGGACTAGATGATAGATTTATAGATTTAGATAGCCCAGCATGTTATCCTATTATCGGCCTTACCGTAGCCATAGGGATATACTTTCCGTGAATGGAAACTCAAAAGACCACAGCGCTGTGCATGTGTACGGCACTGCCGACTTTGCAAGAATGAAACCAAATGTGACACTCCTCCACAAATGTGCCTGTCATAGCTTTCCTCCATTGATATTGAACGGTCCCAGCCCTGCGAGCTCGGCTGCAGCTGGTGGCATTTATCAGTCATTCGGCGACAAGTTCTAGAAAACTTGGCGCTTTCACAACACTGGTTAGACGCACCAGCCACTGAATGCCACAACGCCGCGCTGAAATGTACGTTTGAAACTTCCCCAATGCACTCGCTACTGCAGATAAAGGACGGGAATTTTGATATGTATGTTCAGTCAGCCATAACTCGGCTGTGCAGTCCTGAGATCTCTCTCAACATTCCATATGTACAGCTAGATTCTTGGACGACCGTCCCGCCCTTTGACCCATGCGATTCCTTACACCAATGCGCTCCCTACATCATACACTCTCCTTTACACCAACTCCACTTATGCTCGCCATTTGCTCGCCTTTTGCTTCGAGCGGCTCAAACTCAATCAAAACGCATCAGGACTCATTCAATTAGTACCACCACTAAGAAAGAAGTCCAACTCACTAGGACCGCCTCGACTATGTTCATTCTCGGCTAATTGCTCGAGAAGACTGAGAAAAGGATCCTTTTCCTCGCCACTTGTACCAGCTGTGCCAGTACTCTCACCATTGCTCCTCGCGCCAGGAGTCATCCCTTCTCCTGCTGTGTGGCCAGTATTACCCATTCCATTTCCGTAACCAAATCCCATCTGCGACATGCCAAACATCGGGTCGTAGTTTTCGGGTGGGTTCAAAGAGTTGAAAGCGTAGGGAGGTGAAAATGGCGTTTGTGACAGATTGGGTATGTTGGGGGCATTGTTCGAGAATGGTGTCAGAGGAGGCGGGCCAATCATAGATTGTGGCTGCTGCAGGCTAGGGTTTGCTTCAGACATCCTTCGTCGAGTAGCCTCATGTATTGTGTCATTTGGTGATATCAAGGAATGCTCGGGATGAGAGTTTCGGTGGGCGATCTTGAGATCAATATGTTTCCTGCGAGAGGATGAGGAAGACTTTCGCTTCCCATTGGACGTAGGTGGAGGTACCTCGGAAACTATGCTAGGTTGCGGTGCATAGAGATCATGTCCTGTGTACGGTGCTTGGGATGGATCCACAAGTATATCCGCAAAAGAAATGTGCGCTCCGTCAAAGAATTGCCCGAGATCACTATACCGATCGAAGAAGTCTTCGAGGTGGAAGACGGGACTATATCGCATGGGATTGCTGGCCAGGGACTTGACAAGGTCCGAATGGCAGCTATATATCGTTTGGAGGGTTTCGCGCTGGTGCTGAACTGAGGACCAAGCGTATCGTAGTTCGGATAGTTGTTGCATCTCTCTCGACAAGAAGTCTGCGGACGCGGAAAATACTTCACCTTCGCGGCTTCCCCTATAGTGTGTCCCGTGTACATGCACCGTGCCTGCAGTGCATATACAGTAACCGACAAACGCGGGCCATTCCATTGATGGAGATTGCTTTCCTAATTCCAGATTGTTAGAGCTGGGAGGTGTTCAACTAGTTGGACCACTTACCCAATTCCACTAGCTCTGCAATCGCATTCGCATGCAGAAAGCAGAGGTTAGTAGCTTCAATCTGCCATGACTGATGTTGACCAGTGCCAGCAAGCTCAGCAAGGTCGATTGGTAGGAAAGGTCGGTATATCAAGCAATGGATGAGGTGATATACGAGTTTGCTGAGTACTAGCGTTGTGCTATCGGGTTGACCGAAGAGAGTGTCGACAGATGAGAAGACGTCTTGGGTCCCAGATGCCCAGACATCGAGATCTTGGCGGATTTTGGAAAGATTCGACAAAGAATGCCAAGGGAAGTGACTATCCCCTTTGACTCCTCCTGCCGCGAGATAACGATTCGTTATTCCAAGAATTCGGGCGATATCAATCAACATCCCACTACTGCGCTGACTCTTCTTTCCAGTTCCGCCGTGATACTGTAGATTCGATCCGTTTTGGAAGAACTCGCCTTCAACTGCGACGGATGCGGGATTTGGAGACCATGAAGGGAGCCTCAGAAAAATCGATTTGTCGGCGATCAGTGACGGCCGTTTTGATCCGCAGGCAGTAAAGCGATCCATAACATAACAGCTCCAAAATAGCCTACGCCTCATTTCTTTCTCGATGGGAGTCAGTCGAGTTTTGCTATCGGACTCTCGATGTAACTCTAGTGCCACTGCCATCCCGATACCACCTGCTATTTAACATCAGCATGTAGTACGTATAAAGACCTGGTCAAATCCACATACCTAGCATCATATAGGCTTTTTTCCCTTTCCCCGCCGCCGTGAATGCCATTCCTAAAAGCAGGAGGGTCTGTAGACAATCGATCGAAGGATCGTCGATGTCTAATTCTGCCCTAGACCGTGTTGCATAGTCTTCGCTGAGTCTGACGGCAGCATGGTATCCATTAGGATGTGGCGTATATCTAAAAATAATTAATATCTTCTTTGTTCATTTTTCTGGGCCACAAACCTCGCGCTAACAGCATATATTGCGTAGAGAAAATAGGACGGGATTTGGTTAAATTGGATTCGTTGCCGTGTTGTGGTTTCGTCCAGCACGTAGTATGGCTTGCCATGGCATCGACTGAAATAAGTATCGAGAAGGGAATCGGGTTGTACAGCTGGTGATGGTGCACTATGAAATGTTAATTTGATATCTCCTTTCCACTTATTAATCGTACATACCTGCTAGGCGCGGGCGAATATACAGCGGTCTCATCCGCAAGATTGCTGGTATCGAGTTGGGGCCGTTCAGGTTTCGAGTCGCCATTGGAAGTATCTTTGTCCGGCGCCGAGGCACCATCTACAATTGGTGAATTCGATTTCTTTTCATCCTTCAACCTCTTTTCCAACCCATCCACTCTTTTCAATAACGCTTCTAATACATCCGTCTTGGGTCCTCGTTTTTTTGGAACCGCGTCTGTGGCGCTGTTAGTGTTGGATCTGAAGAAAGAGTTCAATATACCCCACCATATATACAGGGACATTGGAAGACTTGACAGGCCTCACAAGTCGGTCGCAGCCGATTGCATTTTATCTGGAAAAACTTTTAGCAGCGCGGAAAATTTGCTTCATGTTATGAACAAACCTTCCGTTTGCGACAGGATTTGCAATTCATTGATTCTCGTGGTTCGTTGCTCATGCGCCGTGCTGGTAGTCGTTCAATACCAACCTGCGGCCTGCTTGTCATGATGGAATGCGAGAATAAAGTCTAGAGAGGGTTGACCAGCAAATAGAATTTGTCACATTATAAAAGTTGATTACAGCGCAAGGCGCATGTCATCACGGCTGGCGTCGACGAGGCAAATGTGCTCAGGAGGACAGTCGTTCCAGTACCAGCTCTTGTTGTTTTGGAAGCAGAAGATCAAATGAGAACGTTAGGACACCGCAGAGAATAATGGGGTTGCAGCTCGTGTGAAGCGCCAATAGCAAGCCTTTCCCAATCCTAGTCGGACCGTGGTGCACCGAATTGCCCCAGCTTTTCTTCTCGGCTCCAGTGATCAGTTGGCAAAATTGACAAGCTTGGGAACGCCGCGCGGGTACTAGGGTAGGTCCCTGACTTGTGAGGTTCCTCGGTATCTCTGGCGCGGGTAGGGTTGAGCCTTCGCAGGCAAAAGCAGTGTGATTGGCGGCGGCTGGGAAAGTCTCAGATGCAGATTCCTGGCTTTCTTGCGACTCCGAAGGCTTATAATCCGTCAGAAGAGAAAGATAGAGAAGAAAAAACGTGGTTTTGATGGAGATTGCGGGGTCAAGGAGCTAAAATTTGGCATGCGGTTCGGGGAGGAATATAGCGTTTGATCTTCCCAGCTGTCACTGAACTGGAAATTGGACAGCGATTACTTCTAGAAATAACGCTGGCGCTCGTTTAACAGGAAGGGAAGTTGATAAAGCCCGCAGCAAAGGACCACGAGCTGTTGAATCAGTGTACCTTTGCGGGAGGGGCACCCCTTATGTCACAAATCCCCGAACCATGGATGGTAATGGATTGGGACACCGAAGGCTAGGATTAGAGAGGTCCACTGATGGTCCAACGAATCAGTCGGCCTAAGCCGAGCTTACAGTACTATCAGTGTGGAGCCCACGCGGCGAAGAGTGCAGGGCTTGCCGCTGCACTCCAGAAATTTGCATCAAAAGGAGGGGGAGCCTTCACAACGTGGTGGCTGCAATCTCCCTCAACTCTACACCAGACTCTGAAGCGGAAGTTACGTGGGTGGCAGCAGACCGAGCAAGATATCAGCCTGGGAGGGCCATCATGCCGTGAGGTGCCTGGAGTCCTGACTATCTTGCGACAAGTCGAGCCTCGCGATTGGTGCGCAAGAGACGTTCTGTACCACCCCGTTTTATCAATTAGTTGGCTTCTCGGCTTACTGCCGATTAAGAAGGTGGCTGGTGGTGCCCTAACCTCGTCAACCCGGTTGTGGAGGACCCTGAAATTTCTTCCTAAACATTTAACGTTTGTTTAAAACTTAGGCTAGCAATTTATCTGAGGAAGCGATGAAGATCAGGCGTTCGAGGCCCTACCAGCGCCAGCTTCTGGGATGATCTCATCGCTGCAAGTTCTGATTAAGAAATTCTACTTTATTCCTGCACGGTTGCAATAAGGTACGGGTTCATATCAGACTCATTAAGATCTCATCTGGTCAGATTTCGCTACCATACTTTCCAGGACTCCAAATTTACTCGGTACAACTCGGATCGTTGCTCCTGCGCCGCTCGCATCCGGGGGACCGGGACAATGGATTTGTGGGAATCTAAATGATAAAATATATTAATTGTTAAATTACTCTACACACGTGAAACGGTTCCCCGCAAAATCGCAAAGTCCTCCCATTCTGGAAATCGGAAACTTTGCCTCAGCATCTTATCGGGCCGGGTGACGCCGTCCTTTGCTTCTCTGCATACGGTGTCTGGCTTATGCGCTGATGACTACTGTACTATATGTATGGGGGCGCTAAAGTTTACAGAAGAATCCGCAGCGCACAGAATCGATGAAAGCCGTGAAGATCCCGGCCGCTACCAGATCGTGCCTACCCCGGATGATCTTCTAGAAGGCTGGAGGAACACGCGCCGCTGAGCTTAAAAGGAAGCAGCTCCGAATGAGGGGAAGTATCTAGTGGCTCCAAGAAGCGCACTACTACAAACTTGCGAATGCCTCAATGCCAACAATTTGTGGGGGGGAGTGACAATTTGCAGTGCCGATGCAGTCAGTCCCTGTTCAATCGTGCATATTGTGCCTCACTGTCAGAGTCGCATGTGAAGCTATTAATTGCATTGCCGGACCGAAGTCCCACTACAAATACATCACATGGCGCGAAAGACAGCAAAGGCACTGAAGAACGCCATTGAAAGGTATTTGATCAAGACGATAGCGGCGTTGCCAGTGGGAATTTCTCGATTGCTGTTTCTATTTTTGGGATAGTTACAATCTGGTTGAATTGGTCCTCTCTCTCATCGATACATTTTCGGCGAATTCGTACGGGAAGATACGACTCTAGATTTTAGGAGTTACTTCCATTGCGTCTCCGTCGTGATCGTGTCAGCTTCATCCCTTCTCTAGCGACATCGTATTTGTCGTGTTGAAGTTTCCTGCCTGCGGTGAGGGGGTCAGTTGAAAAAGATCGACGAATAAACCCCACTGCTACCGTGGCACTGAGCCTCGAAATTGCAATTGTGACTGCGAAAAAATTCGATCCTGCAGATTTTGTGTTCATATGCAAAGTGATCTTCACCGGAGAATCACTTCAGGGATTATCTTCGGGGAATCCTTGATTTTTGATCTCTTGAGACATTTATGGGCCTACTGGGGCAATCACTGCGGGGCTTCAGGAATGTTGGGGAATTCAAGATTGAGGTCTCCGGTGATATATTCTCGGATGACTGCTGCTCCATTTGCCCGGGTGTGAATCCATGGGCGTCCGGGCTGAAAGTTGGAGGCAAGAATGCCCCCTCGAGGAGTTGAAGCTTTCTTCGAATACATGTTCGGTCTTCCACCAAACTGGAACCGAAATTGTTTTCTGATCTTTCCAATTATCATGGCGCATATTTCAAACACTTGTTAATTTTTTTGAAGGAAACAGCTAGCTTATTCATTGCATTCAAAGCTAAATTAACCGGTTTCTCATGACAGAAAAGCAATGAAACGATCGTGAAAACTAATGCTCTGAATCGAATTGCAAATTTCCCCAAGGAAAACTGACGAGGCAAAGAAGATTACAGGATCTGGCTAATTCTCTATGCAAAGTGAACAGATCAACTTGATCATATCTCTTTTCCGGGGGAGAATGGCCGGGGATGACTTGTCCTCTCGTTTCTGCTTTGCCATTCCCCTTCCATGATTCTGCTACGCCCACTCACTCTGCTTAACCGTAAACAACATTCATCAGTAGGAAGTCGAGCGCAAGAAAGTCATTACTACGTCTTGTACATATAGTTCTCTTAATTATCAAATTCCCACCTTCGCAATTATCCAGAACTCCTGCGTCCCACCGTAACCATGTCCCACATTCCAAGTCCCACATTGCTCTTTCTTATCTAAAGAGCTTGTTCTTTCTATCCTTCACATTTACCATTGTATACTAATATCTTGTTAGCTACTTGAAGTTCAACATCGAAGATTCTCATACCTCTGCCAACCTAGGCTGGCTATCCTCGAGCTTAATAGTGACAGCCAGCAGATTCGGCTCGGTCCATGCCGGTCTCATCCCTCTAAATTCCAGGCTCTCCCACCAGTCCAAGAATATCGAGTATGTAATGCCTTCTTTCTTGAACAGATGTAGTTCGATGAGCATCTGTCCAATTGGAAATTCGGTTTCCTCGGACTGGGAGTAGCCGTTGAGGGATGTGAGCGCGTTGAACTCGGCATATTCGATATCGATCTTTAGGATATCACTGCGAATAGATTGTCAGTCCAGTGTCCTTCACTAGCACATTGTGCTCCGAGCCGAGATACCTACATATACGAATGACCGTTCTTTTTCATCAAGTCTGAAGTTCTCGGAGTCAGCATTGCTCAGTTGGGAAACTGGGACATCTTGCGAGTTTCGGCTTCCTTTTTGTCTCGGGCGCTCCGAGACAATCACAAAAAGCATTGAAGCCCATGAAGTACTAGAATAAGGAATCTAGATGCTCTGGGAATTTGCATACCCTGAATCGTGTAGAAAGGAGGTGTCTTTTCGGCCTCAGTCGTACCCGATATCCCAGCTTGCGTGAAGTGTGCTCGGTGCAACATTTCCGGTTTGAGCTCGGGACCAAATTTTTCGACGGAGTAATCATATCCCCAGATCTCGCAGTTGGTCCGTTCGAGCATCTCTTGTTCTGCGATTTGAAAATCCGTTATTAGTCCTGCTAGACCTGCGAATGGAGAGACACTTGGGGAAATATACCGAAACTGGATTCATTATTGATACCTGCGCAATAGGAATTGTCAGCCTCGAGGGATTCATGTGACGAAGGTAATGGGCCTGGGGTTCGACTTTGCTTACCAAAAGAATACATGATACAAGGCTTGGTATCCTTCTCGTATCTGCTCATCCCGCAAACCCACTTGCCGCCATCTCCCATGACACCAATTCGCTCGACTTCCCAGGGGCAGTTGTAGCTGGAAAGTCATCAGAGGTTGCTTCTTCATGAATTGGGCCTGTTCAACACTAGAAGCTACCTGGTGGAGCCTGCAAAGAGTTTTGTGGGGCAAAGAGAGATATCGTGGCATACCTCGCAGGAACCAAATCCCAGACCGAGAATGGAGTAGTGTGAAAAGTTGGACCATCATGAGCTGGAAAGCTGGTAGGCTATTCAATAAAAATTTCCATGAATACCGGACCGGAGGAACACTCACAAGTCCAAATGTGGATATGCTTTTCGGAACTCGTGTCTTTGGTTGACGGTCTTTTGCCAGAGCTTCTCGCTCGTTTGCATCACAGATTTCAAACTGCCCCTTCCGAGCTTGCTTGATATACCATTTGTCAAGTCTGATGCGGTAGGCACCCAGCCGGATAGCTCTGAGTGGTTCGTTGTGAGTTGAGAAAAGAGAACAATGAGAAAGATAGCGGCAGAGCCGAAAACGAAAAACTGAGCAGGCTTTGCGCACCGCATCATCATTTATGTTGAATAACGAGTGTCGGAGTCGAATCAAAAGACTTCTAGTCTATTCTGGCGGTTCCTCTCTACAAACAAACGCTAGAAGATTTATGAAAGAAACTTTGTGGAGAACATTGCGGAGACAAGTCCCCAGACTGTGAGATAGGGGAATCGACGACTGAGAACAGAGATGCGGCACGGCCCCTGAACCATTGCATAAATACTTCTTTTTGGGAGGTATATGCATTGCTTACTTTTTGGGAGGTCCTGAAAGATTGGTAGCCTGTCAGAGTAACACGATAGCAAAGCCTCAGTGACGCCAAGTGTTGGGCTGACTTCATACGTGAATTTCATCTCCACGAATGCGCCTTGTCATGCCACAGTCAGACGTTGCAACACACTCGAACAGTAGACCTCCAATCAGCAAACACGATTGTGCTGCCGGCGACAAGGATCTGAGGGGCTGAGCCCCTGAGTTGGCGTTTGAGAAAATAATGCGGCATTAAACGGACCGATTTCGGGATGAATTCCTGTGAATATATTGACCCGAGTTTGTCTCCATCATACGGCATCGGTGGGCAAGAAGTGTCTATCGGGATAGAAGTTAAGGAATTGGGACTGCCGTGCTACTAGGGATTAAATACCTGCATCCATAGTGGGGGTAGCCTATGACTAAGCATTGTTCTAGCCTCATCTGGGGTTTCACAACCTAAGCCTCCTCCACCACAACACGAGAAAACGACGTGGACGCGATGTCTGGACTCTAACCCCGAACGCCACCAACAATACAACACTGCCCTTCCTTTCTAGTATGGATGATGACTTCCGTATATTGCCAAGGCTACCACTCGTTCCATCCTTCCACGGGCGGGATTAATGAGGGGTAGATGAGATCTTATCTTTGGTTCATTATGGAAGTCTATGTCTACGTCTATGTCTATATGCTGTCTAGATTGCCTAGATTTCCCTCTATTTCTACCGCTAAATCTAGGACTTTTATATATGTACAATTTTATTCCCCATTCACGCCCGACCTGCAAACGACCACCAGACTCCAACTATCTACCTCTTCTACCCACCACCCGTGTCGCGATGCCCCGCACCGCGCTGATCCATTACGGTAACGACTGTATGCCCCAGTCAACCCAATTTTCCAATTCCCTGCCTCCAGAAGCAGTGCTGACCCGTCCCACAAGATAAACCTCGAACACCCTTGAACAAGATTCCTGGCCATGTTTTGGTTTAATGAGCATCCTCATCTTTGCCTGGCCACAGGATCATCTTGTTGACGACCGCTTTGATATGGCAGAAGACAATGAGAATCCACAGGAAGAAGAGCACGGCAGCCATCCCGGTTCCAACGAGCTTGATAGCTGTGCTGTTGAGTCGAACACCAATCTGAATTGTTGCAATTGTAAATCCCACATTTGGAAAGACGTACGCGTACCAGTTGAGATGGAAGTCATTTCTCGGGATCGCCTCAATAGTTGCAAGGACGGCAATTCCGAAACACCAGAAAGCGAACACCCAGAGGAAGATGGCGGCGAGAAGTGCAAGAAGCTGCACCATGTTTGGGATGAGAGACTGATCGGTGATGCCTTCCAGCTTGATATAGTTGGGAAAGATTTTCGTGATGACGACGTCTTGAGCCATGCCAATGAAAGCAAGTGCTGTGAAAGCGGGTGGTCCGACAGCGATGAACATGGCTGGTCGAGAAGCGTCGGCGGGCAAACCTGAAGTCAGAAGTCGACCGAAGTACAGACCGTACATCATCATAGCAACCATCATTCCAAGACCTTGATATGCAAGCCCTGTCACAAGCATTGGTAACGCACGGTGTGCCGGTTGAAATCTCGCGATGGCGGAGGCAAGTGTCCCGACCAGCATAGCCGGGAAAATCGGAAGTACCCAACCCGGGAGAACGTTGGTAATGACCAATTTCTTGACGGTGAAGAGGACGTGGTAGTATATGATGGCGATGAGGGTAGTGCAGACGGTGTAAATCCAGAAAGCAACCCACAAAGCTTCGATCAGCCATGGTCCGGAATTGGGGATACCGTAAGCAGTGGTATTCGTGATCATTGTTGCGAAACTGAGCCAAAATGTTGCAAAGAAGAACCCTTCGTGAGGGTTTGAGAGCGAGTGCTTGAGAGTTCCTGGGTGTATTAAAAAGCGAGCGATCATAATTGTTGTAAAAGCGATGAAAAGAATGATGTTGACGACAAACATGGCCGTTCCAAGTCCGGTAAGGCCATCGAATCGATTTGGTATAACTGATAGAACGAAAGCCACTCCTCCTGTTGACATTGTGCATGCATACCACGCAAATGTAAAATGCTTCAATCTTTCTGTCCAGGTGAGAGGTGTCGACGGGTCTACGACCTTGTGATGGTCATGACTCGGTGCCGCCGCGTGGACTTCGATATCCTTTTCCTTCTCCGTGGGATATTGAGTGTCGTATGAGAAAGGTTGCTCATATGAGACCATCATCGGTCGAGATATCGAGACTGGGTGATTGTACGCCATATGGACGGGTATTGCTGCGTTAATGCTAGGTTTTCGGTCATGGATCGCAGGCCGGCTGTCGTTCTTGTTAAAAAATGCAGTTTTTCGATTCGAAATGAAATTGAGGGTTGCTTCGGCGTCGGAACGAATGGCAGTATCTCGTCGGTCGTCACGAAGAACAGCTTTCTTGTATTGTACTAATTCATCAATGGGACCAGCCTGAGAAGAAGCCATGTCAACACGAGGAGAAAATTTGGAAATTATAGAGAGACAATCTATGGAGACTACTCATGGATTAATAGATCGTTGCGTCCAAGATCGGCAAGAGCCAGTTCATGGCGCCCGCCGCCATACTCCAAAACGGATCCAAGCCTACCCAAAACAATTCCCAATGAAGTACCCACTATGTTTGTGGATACTTTGTGGGCCTTTACTGAAGTTATATAACAGCCAAGTTAGGAGACAAACACTCGAGAGTATCAAGTAGGCGTCCTGAACGGGAATGCCGGCAGCGCCGAGAGATAACGAACTCCAACAACGGGCACGAACGCCAATGGACAAGTGTAATTGGCATGCTTAAAGGTGCCAAGCAGCGATAAAGCATATTTTCCGGCAGATTTGGCCCCGACCCGAAATAGTGGTTATCCACAGCTATGGCTTGGCACTTGGCTGGTTCGCAGACGGCTCTGGACAAGGCTCTGGGCAAGGCTGGGCACGAGGCTGGGCGGTTTTTACCCATGCCTAGGGAGCTTAAAGGGGAGCGATTAACGTTTGGCATTTCGGTAGTCCTGAGCGCTACCTCGGATTGGTCTTTTTATGCTCTCTAGAAGTCTTAAAAGTACCTAAGCGCCACCATCGTGAAGCCTCGCGAGCCTCGCCAAGTCGCGGTATTATGGAAGAGTCGCTAGCGTCTTGGTAGCGACGCAAATGCCGGTAGGCTTCTCGTGAAAACCGTTTCACAGCCTCAACAGTCGTCAGCGTTTTCACATGCATGAGCCTCAGCCAAGAGGCTGAGAGATATCGTCATCTTACACCGTTGTACAATGGTGGTAAGGTGTATGAACATCAATTATTGAGGCAGCTCAATTTAGCGAGATGGCGCTGAGGTTCTTCGATCACAACCTCCTTCGATGATGCAGCTCATCTAGGGGCACATATGACGATGTATGTCTTGTCGACGACAACATTTGAACATCGAGTTTTGAAATGTCCATAAGTCAGGACGACCTTGGCGTTAGCGTCAAAGGTTTGTTCGGTGTCAGGGTTGCGAATCAGGAGGGTTGAGGTCGGAACCCAACGCACGGATTCCGGTGCCCAGATCGACAGGGAGCATGGGTTCTTTAGATTGCAACGAAGATACAGAGCCTCACGAAAAGAAACCGGAAAGGTGACATTCTATCAAACATATCACGATACTCGTGTGCAAACACTGGGAAGTCTGAGAAATGGTCCACCAAGCTCTTGTGAGAGCTGGTGCGTATCGCGGTAATTGTTTTCAAGTCGAAAGCGTCATTCTCGAACAAAACGAACTTTACCTGCAGCTAGAGACGAGTGGACTCGGTCAGTGCAGGTCTACATCAGGAATTCTTGGCATGTCCACAGAGGCTTCAATATCAGCGACACTCAGGGGCCGAAACGGCCCGATGGGCGGCGATGCAACGCCAGCCATTCGAAATGTCTTGGTGCCAACGGCCCTCTACATCATCAGGACAAGTATCTCCGTCGATATCCAAAGCTTCGCTGGTTGCAAACATTGCTTGAAACGCCACATCCGTGGGGGGCTAGTCATCGAGGCAGCGCCGGCGCATCGCAAGACCTGCATCTCAAATATTTGGTTCGCGAATGCTGCCACCCATCCAGACTACAGAAATCGTTTCTTATTCCGCAAATACATCGAAAATGCAAAATATGCTTTCAGTGCGATCTGCGACCGAAGCACGAGATTATTCGCCTCAGCCACTGCCCCAAATTGCGATTTTCGCCGCCCAGCACTATGCTGGGCGCACCGCGTAAGCGTTGAGAGAAGCACTCTAAGATTTCCCAAAGTATCTTATATGTCTTGACTGCATGTTTGGGTCAGCCAAGGGCTGGGCTCTTACAATGTTGATGAAGTCACCTCGAACACCCAACGCCACACATCGTCGTGGGGACTTTTGAGGTTTCTGAACAAATTTCTGTTGTTGCCAAGGTACGCGACCGTTTTATTTCTAAATCTAGAATCATATATTTTCAGTCTGAAAGAGGGTTTTCAATTACGCCAAGCTGTTGTGGAGGTTGTTGAAAGTCACATGTTGTTATTCTTATCCCTAATTTACTCACCGAGTCACCCGGTTCGAACTCAAATGTGAGGAATTGAATTTCAGACAAAGCAGGTGCACTTGTTTGTATGAAGTTCAGAAATATGTAGCAGAATAAGTTGAGTATTCTACGGGCCGCGGGCAGAGAGGTCAAAAAGGTTCAAAGTTCCATCAACTGTCAGGTATCATCATTTATCCCAGCTTCCTTCATTTATTTGAACCCGGCCTGAGACAGTCTACCAGCAACGATAAGCGCTGAAGCGATCGTTCCAGCCGTAGTCGGCCAAGTTATAGATTCCAGGGTAGACAATGCCACAGAGCGAGCCGCCGTTGCATCCATAATCGCTGTTCCATTCATTTAGTTCATGTCGCCACAGAGTCAAGAAGGTTTCATACTCATAAATGCAGCAAGTGGTCCCAGAGTCTGGACCAAGCGAGCTTACAACATCATTCCATCCATTGTACAGATTATCTATGAGATAACTTAGCCAAGCTGTATGGGGGTTAGAGATTCGGTCAGGGACATACAGCAAGCCTGACGCTCGCTGTCGAGGTTCTAGTATCCCAGACGTCAGTTAGTGTTCGTTGATCAGAGGAATCAAGACTGATGAAATTCCTTGGAAGATGGTCCATTTGTAAGACGCATCTCAAGCCAAAAAGATGCTCAAGTCAATCCAGAAACGAAACAGACCTCTGGATAAAACTTACCTGGCATCGTCCCTTGAAGTCCTTGTCTTGGCAGATGTAGAGGTGTGTAATGTCTCGCTTCTCATTGTCGCGCTCGGAGTTCTCGCGCTTTGAAACAGCAAGGACATTCGCAGCCGGGCCTGGACTGACGGCCTTGGCTGCCAAATTATCAACAGCTTCCTGAGGCCAAGGCGCAGCGACAGTTATGTCGCTCACCAAGATGTGGGCGTTGGTATCGACTACAGCGAATCAGCTCCATTTTTGTCCCAATACCAATAAACGAGGAAGATGATCATGAAACGCAGCTCAGGAAGCCACGCACTGTAAGATCGAGAAAGCGCGACAAGTAGAGAGGAGGAGTACCAGAGGGAGCGGCAAGCACGTTGGTGGCCAAGATGGCGAAGATCGTTGAGGCTGTGAAATGCATGACTAATTGGAGGAAGGGGTTTCTTCAAAGCTTTGATGCAAGACTTAAGATTGATGATCAAGTGATGGTTGAGGCTTGGGTGAGATAAGTTCAGTCTTTATAGCTTCCACATTGTGCTCAAGCTGACGGGGCAGACTGGCGTCGGTCGTCCCGCATCAACGATGTACATATTAAAGAGTTTTCAATGCTACTACCACCCCAATTTCAAGAGCATATTTGCAATATATTTTGTGTTATCAATCGCATTATCAATCGAGTGCAGTCTTGGCTTTCTTTCTCGCGCTTGAATTCATCATTGGATGAGCTTTCTCAGAACCACTACTGTCTCGATTCCTTTAATAAATGCTCGGTCAGCGCTACTGTTGTAACCACCTGCTTAATTTGCTCGATACGATAGAATGTTTTCTAGCAGACTGAAGTTTCCCGAGAAACTGCTGCCTACGAGACTGCGTCTTAACAGCAAGAAGTTCCCGCCATCACCATGAAATCCTTTAGTAAGCCAAACTATCGAGGAATTGGCGAGTTCGTATTGTGCACTATGTTGCGAAATTCTATGGCCTATTTTCTGTAAAACTTAAAGGAGGGTAATCACAAAGAGGTTGTTCACCGGGTCGGAATGATCAGGTGAACTTTTCCTGACACCCAAACCCACACGTTCGTAGAAGCTGGCTCAGTGAGGCACCAATACATGAAAACCCGGGCATCGAACGATTAAACTGCCCATAATGGGTTCCATGCATGCTGAGCCGCAGGTCTTTGGGGCTGAAATTAATCTCGAACAAATTGCCAATCGATGTAAGCACATCGGTTGAATGCATCAGCCAAGTTCGGTCTGCAACCGCGATTTCAGGGTCCGACGTGCGTATTCCAATATTTTCACACATAACCTTGGATGACCGTTGCCATTGATAGCATTCAAGGGCAAATATACCTTGGCACGCCCGGCTGCGCCGCATGTTTTGTCATACCATGTGTCAAGGTTCTATCTGAATTCATTGAAATCCCTAGATTAATCACTCATTGTGGCTTCTCCGAATGAGGGGTAGAGGTTCTTATTATTTAACCTTCGGTAAGCTGTCGAAGCTTGCAGCTCTTGGCAGCGCTCTCCCCGCTTTCTCGCCCCTGCAAACGAAGGAAGAAGTATCACTGGATTCAGGGCTCAATCTCCTGATCAACAGCTGTTGAGCCTCTCTTTCGTAGAGCTCGGATTTTACGACTCCCGCATTCACGAGCCAAACTTCATGGTACTTGTGATATGTTGCCTTTCGACAATAAGCATCATGCCTGACTTCTGAGTACCAAGGTGAATAATTGTAGCTGCAATTAACTTTCATTTTTATTTGAGGCTTAGCTGATGTTGGTATCTCCTCCAAGTCTCAAGTGGGTAGATTCTCTCCATTTCCGCGAAGTACCGAACACTCTACCTCATTCTCTATTCTTGGAAGTTTGTGCTTGAAGTTACATCAGACCAAGCATCGACATCCTTCCTATACCCCTCCAAAGCGCCCTTGACAATTAAATTAGCATCCTCGCCAATCAGCAACCTTGCTGGCAACGTTTTCCCCTCAAATCTCTCTGATCCTGTCAATGCTTCAACAATAAGCTTAGATCCCAACATCGGATTGCCCGGTTGTTTCCCATTGTAGGCTATGAGTGCCTGCTTGACAGGCTCCGTAGCAGGCTTGATATCTTCAATGACCTTCTTTGCCGTCACCTTCGCGCCCCCTCCGAGAAAGTTTGTGCGGAAATACCCGGGATCGATGCAGACAACCTGGATGCCGAGGTGGGCGACTTCTTCGCGTAACGCCGTTGAAATAGCCGCCAAAGCCCATTTGGACGCACAATAGAAGCCGGCGTTTGGCCCGCTGTACCATGAGCCGACTGTTCCCATGTGACCGATCATACCGCTCTTCTGGGCTCGCATGTAAGGTAGCACGGCGCGATTGACTGCAAGGGCTCCAAAGACGTTGGTATTGAACTCGGCTTTGACTTCAGCGTCACTGTGAAACGGGTTAGCAAGAAACTTTCCTGATATTGACTAAATCTGGGCTTACTTACCTGGCTTCTTCAATCCCGCCTTCAAGTATATATCCGGCGTTGTTCAGCAGAATGTCGACCTTTCCAAACTCCTTGATGACTTGATCAACAGTCTGCTGGATTGATTCATCCGAGTCGTTGACATCGAGGGACAACGTAAGTGCTCCAAGGTCCTTCAACTCTTGAAGTTTCGAAGAGTCGCGGGACGTTGCAGCAACTCTGTCACCGCGAGCAAGTGCTTGCTTAGCAATTTCGAGACCGAAGCCTGAAGAGCAGCCGGTGATGAGCCAGGAAGGCATTGTAAGGTATATTTCAGGTAATTGATGTCTTAAAATTCGATCTCTTTTTATGTCGAGATTTGTGATGGGCGTAAGTTGTAGCTGAAGTATGGGTATTGGGAATGAACTGATGAAGCGAAATTATTTGGACGGAATAAAGGGACAACTTATATACTTTTCTAAATCTCCATCTGTGATCGGACTTCTCTTTCTTTCAGGGTTCTCGTCATCGGGCGTAACAGAACTGGTTTCCGGATATCATTTTTCGGACATAGTTGCCGACCCCCTATTTCGCCAAGCGAAAATTTCGGCGTTATGCAGCCAAGCCATTGACAGCGAACCAATCCGTGAATACCTTAAGCATTTTGCTTACTGCGCGTGAACCACTCATATGCGAGGAAATCCGCCTCATCATGGCTCCATGCTCTTTCATTTCATAGTCGGATGGAACAAGATTTATTGACATTGTCGGACATTGTAAGAACGCAGCTACATGTGCAGCCTGACCAACTGCACCATTGCATCATCGCTGTTTTCACTTACACTTACTTCTTGCTCCTCCTCCTCAATGTACTAAGTTTTCAAGCCGCTGCGGTAAGAGTTATGCAGCTCAAATGATTCAAACCAGAGTGAGGGGACTATAACCTGGTGACTAGAAATCATGAGAATAAGTTCGTGAAATTCTCGCCCGTAGCTTACCCCCGTTTACCCATATATCCATTTGGCTCACTCCTGGCAATGATTTTATGACCAAGTATTCGCTGCGATGCGATTAGAGCCTGATCAACGATGATGACACAAATCAAAACATGAAGGGCTTCAGTTTAAGACGGCTTCTAAGAACAATCGGAGTATTTCGCGCCTTGACGATATATAACCCCGGAAGAATTCTAGTAAAGGGAGTGGAATTGAAATTGAAATTGAATAAAAAAGTAACGTCCCCTCGCAAGCAGGGGCTGGAAATTGCAAAAATAAGAAAATCTAGGAGTAAGCCTTGACTTGTTCTTCACACCACATCCAAAACTGTTCTGCTACACCGGTCCCACCTTCGTCTTTTGATTTGGAAGAAACGCCAATATCTTTTCGGGGTGTGCTAATTCTTCCCCACGGTTCAACTGAGGAAACTGTTAGCAAGTTGAATTTCAACGCGGGGTAATTCACCTACCCCAAGCGCCAGTCATCTCTGGCTTTATATCGGGAGAAAGACCAGCAAAAAGTATTGTGTAGGCGCCATAGATGGGATCTTTCAATATCAAAGAATTCATGAGAACCGATTGCCAACGAGGCATGTGTCTATAGAGGTCCGTCTTCAAGTTTCCTGGATCAAGTGCCTGACAAAAGGGTTAGCAATGCGCGGGCTTCGCATTTCAGGTGACACTCACAATGCTGACGATGCCGGTGTTCTTATAACGTTTTGCGAATTCGGTAGCTTGCAGGATATTGCCCGCCTTGCTAACGCCATACTTGTGCCATGCCGATTGATCCTTATTGCAATCGAGATTGGACATGTCCACTCCGCCTTCGGGCGAAAATCTTTCTGCAGCCGAGGAAGCCACCCATACAACGCGAACGCTTCCAGCGGGTGCTTCTTTTGCAGTTTTCTCCAAAATAGGAATCAATAGCTTGGTGAACAGGAATGGGGCAACGTTATTGGTGCCAAGTTGAAGTTCATAGTCCTGCTTCGTCTTGCTTCCTTGAGGTGGAATCATTACACCGGCATTGTTCCATAGAACGTCCAACCTCGTCTCCTTGTCGAGGAATTCCTGTGCGGAAGCTTTGATTGTACTGAGATCATCGAGATCTAGTTTTAGAAAGACCAACTCGCCCTTGGAGTTCAGATGTGCCTTCTTAATTTCATTAATGGTCGAGGTCGCTTTCTCAGATGATCGGGCTGCGAGGTAGACCTTCGCGTCATGAGCGTACAGGATGTTCGCAAGTTCTTTGCCGATTCCGCTACTACCACCCGTCACCATGAAGACCTTTCAATGCAATGTCAGAGTGGCGACATCTTTGTATATTTTTGAGAAGCAAGAAAGACGTACCTTTCCCTGCTGAGTGGGAAGGTTCTTCTCCGTCAGAGACGGTTCAGGAATTGAGCTGAAGATTCCCATGTCGAGATAATGAGAGTGTCGTCTTCGGAAAATAAAATCGGGATGTAAACCTATCTCTTCCCAATGCCCTCTGCGGTTCTCAGTGTCTTATGCATGATATCTCGGTGGCGCGCGTCCCGAGAGCGGGATTCCTTGATAAACTTTGTTTACCGGCCCCTGCTCGCCGTTGTCTTGGTTTTGAGAGTGGAGACCGATTATGCAGGGTATTCAGGCCAGTGAGAGTTTCCATGAAACGCCACTTTGCTTATGCCTTGAACAAGAAATTAGAAGCTAGGACTTTATGCTTTTCTTAACAAAAAGCGGCACTGAATATTGCTGATTCTGAATGTTCTACACGGTCTGGTGTATTCAAAATTAGTGCTGCTTTTTTGTCCGACGCGAGGTTGCATTGCTTCCGCTAGTACGGCAGATTTTCTCCACCCACGAGTTCACGGTATTTGTCTTATTGCGTCAGGCTCAAAAGTCAGTTACAGGTAGTGATGAACTTATTGGGTTTGATAACTATTATTTTGGGAGCCCAAGGAGCAAAATTGAAGCTTTGCAAGAGACTGCGCAAATATTCCTTTTGCCCCTGAAGCTAGTCCTAATTAGGAAAATACACCACCATCTTCTACGGACCAGGGAACTAAAATCGAGTTCGATAGTCGCACGATTGGCTGCAGTACCATTTTTCAATTGCAATGTACAAGGATCCGTGTGAATCAATCCGAGGAATCCAAATGTAGTGGAACCTCTCAGAAGTGATTTCCAGGGAATGATCGACTGACTTTCTTTCCCTGTCTTGAGAAACAGAATCTCCTCGATCTTCAAAAACAAATATTTCTCGCTACGGAATATGACATTGAAAATTCATTATCGCCATACGTATCTCCAGTTTCCCGCTGACTTTTCCCAACGAACCTTTGACAGCGTGATATCTTCGGTTTGGCGGGGTATTGCTACCCCGCACTCCTCCAAAAATTCCGAAGTCAATGTTACCTACGCCTCAAAGGCATAAGACTTGTGTTTGTTTAAGCAACGAGTTTAGGCGATGTTGCTGTAGCTTTTTGTGCATAGCTGGATCATAGAGTGTTGATGAGATTTTCTGTTCTCACACCCCTCCAGTCTTGATTTTTATGTCTCCTAAACGTTCTCCGCCCCGAAGTCACAGATGGAGAACTTCCCAGTTTCAAGAGGGCATGAATAGCAGGATGACAGCAAAGGCTCACCTAACAATAGACCTCCCGTTTCTAAGCTCCTTCACATAAGCATCATCTGATCTTCTCACGAGGAGGAGAGTCAGTTAAACTACCTGGATGTCGACATTGCTTCCAGCGCACGTAATCTGGAAAGCACGTGTAAAGGCCTAGGGTCCAAACGAATCTCTGCGGACTACCTCACGTCCCTTACCTGTTTTTCTACTCACCATCTACCTAATTGTCTGCCTCTATTTGAAATTCAGCACCACACGATCCTAATGTAAAATACTGCTTCACTCAAATACTCGATTTGCTTCCAGGTAAAATCTGTGCAGTACTCCATTGAAGTCCTTATCTGTTCCTGCTTCTCTAAGTTTGAAGTGCTCAGCATCTCCGGTGTTTTGTTACAGAACAGCATATGAAAGGGCTTCCGTATCCTATTCAGAAAATATGAAGGGAGGGGAGTTTGACAGCAACTTCGTTCTTGACAACAAGCAATATTTTTCTGGGTAGAGCGGCGGTTTCCTCAAGTTTCTCACGTACCGTTGATTCTGCGGCTTATTCCGCAGCTCTGCGTGCTTTCTCAAAATCAAACGCTGAGATGTGCACCCCCCATATCGGAGTCGAGGAAAGATGGCCTAGGTTTTTGGAGATTTCGGGGTCAAGATGTTGCTATTTGTACCACATTTCTGAGCGTCAGGCTCGAACCACTATCACCGAAGAGCTATCAAGCGTTTGTATAAAGCGTCCTCTGCTCATGAAGTATAATCTTCACGTCCAACACCACTTTCACCCCTCAGAATGGCACTTACTGCCTCGGCATACTGAAGTTTTGGTCACAGGGTTGAATCCTTCAAAACGAGGTCAACCCGCGTGTCATCTTCTTTGCGATCCTCAACTTTGAGGAGAGTATTTGTATCATTGACAGCAAAGTGTTCCTCGACAGCAATCCCCGCGCATTTATTACCAGTCAGTTTTTGCCCTCGGCTTCCTCTGTGCCACATCGGGATTATAGGAAAGCTTTATGCAAGTATTCATAAACCTCCAAAGAGCCGACTGGACTGAACCGAAACTCGCATCTTGTGTTCTTCTCTATGTGGTGGAAATCTTCAATCTTGCCGGAACTTCGGCCCTGGTGGCCCTAAATTTCATTTATACGCAGGAATCCACTATCAGTCCCCGAATTTCCTAGCACTCCTATTCATCCCCACTAGAACCTCAGAAGATGGGTAGCTACATAAACTGGTGGGATCCTTCGATTCTTCCCCACTTGTGTGAAAATTCTATACGGCGCATACCCATTATGCTTGAGGGCTCAGGGAATCTTATCTAACCAGTATTGATACTAGCAATTCCCCATTGAACACATTTTGAATTGGGAGACGTCTCTTCGTTCCAGTTGAAAAGATTGATAAGCGCGAAGTTTGACAGCAATTTCATATTGGACAACAACCCAAGACTTTTAGGCAAAAATGTTTAAATCTTCTCCCAGTACGTCAAACAGTACTTCTATTAAGATTAAGATTGCCATATCTTTGGAAGTAAAGTGGAAACTTGACTCGCTGCCATCATGCTCCAACTTTGCTTGCTCCATCATGGATGTCGTACTTCGAGAAAGATTGATAGGCGGGGGAAAATATATATATACCCACTCTCGGATAGCAATCTTCTCTATCTAGGATGAAAAGCCAAAATTTAGTATAAAGCTCAGGCTACTGAGGTGATTTTAAAGATATCCTAAATGAGTGCAAGTTGACCTGGATGCATGGTCGGTTGTCCCTAGCGAGAAATACTCAGTGAAGTCATTCAAGTGTAATCAGAAAACTTGACTCCTTTAGCAGGGCGTCGGACATCGGGTTCGTCGCCTTAATCGAGATTAAAAATCAAAAACAAAGATCTTGACAGCACGAACGGAACCGACAACAAACCCCACTTCCCCGCACTTCAGTCCCAAATATCCCCACACTTCACGGTTTCTCCCGAAAGAATTCGCACCTCACCTCAAAAGTCAGGCCTTAAGAACTCACAGAGGTGTCATAGATGCCCTATCTTGTGTTGGAATCCTCAGACGGGTTTCTTTTTAGTGATGAGAACTTCAAATTCCTCATTCTGTCCCAGAATTTATATCCAATCCACCCTTCGCTGTCATTTTAGTGCGTCACTTACCCCTAGCTCTACTACTATAGCGGCTTAGCAAAGGCTATGTATTCAGCCTCTGCTTCGTTGAATTCTATACACACTGGAAGAAAATGAACTAAAAGCCCTGAGGTGTTTGGTACCTCGAGCCGGCACTTGTCCTTCTCCTCGGTCGGTCAAGCCCATCTTCTTTCCTTCGGGTAGAAAATATCTATATCCCTTCAATAGTTTCTCAAAGTGAATTGGAAGAGAAAAGAATATAAAATGACACGAAATTAATTCTTGACAGCAACTCTCCCCGACTTTAGCGGGAAATTAAATTCGAGTCAGTACTTGAGGCCTTGAACGAGAGACGATCATTATACAGGGAAGTAAAGTGAAGATATCTCAGACGCACCCACGTGCATTGAAGCTATCTCTCTGCGCTGAAAATGCGACAAGGCTGTGGTGGTGTTGCAAATTGATGGGAGAGAGGTTTTTATACCCCTCACTACTCAAGCTCGAGGCACAACCTCCACACGCGAGTAGAAGGACAAAGGTAGTATATAAATCACAGTTATTCTCGAATATAGCCTACAGGTATCCAAGACTGCTTCTACACGCCGCGCATGGGTTGGGTTGTCTTTTCCTCTGCGATAATTAATTTCATTTCTCGTGGTTCATGAACTTCGCTGGGTATTGAGATTCGGGGGATATCGCTCTACCTATGTTGTAGTTAAAAGGAAGTGAAGATGGGAGTATAGTGACAGCAAATGGTTTCTTGACAACAACTTGATCAAGTTCTAAAAGTAGAAGAAAGGAGGCGCATCCATCGTACATATCAAAGTGAGAGTGTTATCCCTTTCAAAATCCACTACACACCAAAAACTCTCCACACACTCTCCATATCGCAGTTCTGGTTTTCTTTGTTACAATCACTGTTTTGATTCATCGTATTACACTTGTGTATTTATACCCGCCATTCATATGCAGAGCAAGAACGGAAAATTGGATTTAAAACTCCCATCGCGGGGCAAGTATCTCCCACAACAACAAATACTCAATTGGAATGGGAGTAGCTGCATGCTCGTGGTGTGATTGTCCGAGCAAGGCCTTTGGCTTTAGCTACCTGTGCACTTTTAAATCTTTCTCCTTGGGAGAATGTAGATATTCACATTTGGATTCTCAATCTCGTCGTATAATCGAAAATACGAAAAATCGACAACAAACAACACCTCGACAGCAACACCACCCCGTTTCCACCATCAGTACTCCCACCATCCTCCACCTAACCATCGTTTTAACTAGATAAAAACAAAACCCATGGCGAGTACGAACCTCCTCACTCAACGCCCATAGGTCGAGTCCCGTTCGGGTGTTGGTTGTGGACATATATCAAAACCTTCTAGACACAACTCAATTTATACCCACCCCACTCCTTCACCCCTCATCTCCCCCATCCGATTTCCTTCCTTCCCTCCAACTCCGCATTTCCAGAAGAGAATATAAACCGCATCCCACAACACCTACAAAATCTACATGAATCGGGAGAAAACTGGAGTATCATCTCATGGTCTGAGATGTCCCGCCCTGCTCCATTGTTGGAGCTTTTTGAAAATTCCTAGAAAATAACGAAGAGTTTTGTTGGTTGTTCAAGAGAAGTGCATATGGAGATATTTGATGGGAAAGGAGGGGATGTAGAGATGACTGTGAAGGAGGGTTGACAACAACCTTCCCCCCCCCTTTCAAAATCCCCTCCTCTTCACCCAAAAAACGCCCAAAATTCCATGCTACCCCCGCACAACTCCGACCTCGTAGATCAATTCGTGAAATCACGAAATAGCTAGATAGCAACAAAGCGACACCCACTCCCCATCGTCCAGAGAAATGCTGTTGCTTGTGCTGTATACCTCACCCCTCCCCCTCCCATACCCCCCCCCCCCCCCCCCCCCCCCCCTCCCCCCCCCCCCCTCCCCCCTCCCCCCCCCCCCACCCCCCCCACACAAACAACT
>Ga0247778_1000693_pt1 | contig 31467 bp, 22 predicted proteins | sample UWRJL049202B5_FD_179939 | JGI IMG/M metagenome (GOLD analysis project Ga0247778, IMG submission 179939) | Plant litter microbial communities from Arlington Agricultural Research Station in Wisconsin, United States - UWRJ-L049-202B-5 | ecosystem: Environmental > Terrestrial > Plant litter >...
AGTCTCTGTTGCCAGCACTTTGTTAGATGAGATCCCTGTCCGGGGATCTTTCACCAGTTGCCGGATATACACGGGCATTGGGGTGTGTAAAGGGCAGGTGGACAGCCTGATCATGCCACGGGGTCCTGGTATGGCGCAGCCGTGCAGGGCTACGGCCCATGTTTTTCCGGTGGTTATGCCCTGAAGGTCACCTGCGGCCGCGGCGATCGCCAGGCCGGCCTCATAAGCCAGCAGGGAAAATACATTGGGCGATTCTTCGTGTGTGCTCCGGTACCGGCCGGTGAATTCGGCATTCCGGGGGTTGTCGAGATCCAGCGACCAGGTCATGGCGTTATGATGCTGTACCGATCCGGCGATATCCGGGACGAACCCATCCTCCGCCATAAAGGGATTGATCGTCAGGCCGGTCATGGCACCCAACTGCTGGTCCTTGAATAGCTCCAGGAATTGTATCCCTTCTTTGCCGGACAACAGCGCATGTGCATGTGTGGGTTGCTGGGCGCGGATATATTGGATCAGGGGGCTGGTGTCCGGTACGGGTGAAAGATTTTTTACAATATTCAACTTCACCGTGAGGGCGCCCGATGCTGCGGCGCCTGCCCTAAACGATTCATGCATCCCGTATCCTGCCTCATAGATGGACAAATTGATAGAAGGTTCGCCCCCGTATTTTTTCTGCGCCCATTTTCCCATCACCCATTCACTTTTCCATAAATGCAGGCTGTTGTAAAAAAGATATTCGGAGCTGAGCCGGGTTGTAGGAATATCGGCGCCCAGGTTCAGCAGGATCATCGGTGTTTGCCGGTTCTCCAGCAGCGGGATCAGTTGGAGGGCCACCTTGGTGCTGACTACTCCGATGATCAGGTCGACGTCGTCATAGAGCAGCATTTTCTTCAGCGCGTCCTCGGTGTCCTTCAATCCCCCTGACTGGATGAAAGCAGGATAGGCCACGATGTCCGGGACCTTATCCTGCTTATATAAGGCAATATCAAATCCTTGTTGCAAATCCCGTCTTAGGGTGGTAAAAATACCCGAATAAGGGAACAGCCAACCTATTTTGAGTTGTTCGGTCCTGCGCATAATTTACGACATGGAATTTCAGTTCCCCGGACTAGCCTCTGCTGGGAAAAATACCTTCTAAGGCGATGATGTAATTGATCCCGAGATAGGGCTGCATGATGGACATGGGCTGGTTTCCGCCGACATTGGTGGTCGTGCCGTTCGGACTGGCTCCGATATTCAATGCCGTATTGGGCGTTTGGTTATTATAGCCGGCAACGGGGTTGAAATTCGCTGCGTCATAGGGAGCTGCCAGCGTATGGATCGATGCCGTTGGAATGCTGTCCGTTGCCTGCGCATTCGATGCGTTGATGGTGACCGAGACGGCATGTCCGTGAAGAGGCATTTGCGCCAGGGTCATTATCACGTTTTCGGTACCTCCTACCTGGCCCAGCAAATAATCGCCGAGACCCGGCCCCTGTCCGGCGCCGACTGGCACCCGTCCCCTGAAATCCGGTAACCCGAAGGTAACTCTACCGTCGCCTCCAAAAGTTGTTCCCAGTAAAGAAAAGAGTGCGGTATTCTGAGAGATCTGCAGGAGTTGGCCGTTACAAAATGCCCAGCCACGGGGGTTGAAGTTGGCTGCCCATAATAGGATCGTAGCTAAGAATGCGTCCATTTTTTTGTGATTTTTAGGATTAAGAATAATGGTGAATCGACCAGATATGAGATCCGGTAAAAATTTGGAGATTGTATGTAAGGGTGCTACAGTTGTTAAGCCGGGCAGGCTTTGAGGGAATGGCTACTGATCATTGCGGGAACTTTCGAAGAAGAATAGGTGACTAAGGTAAGAGAAAATATAATAAGTTTATTGAATATTTTATCCCGGGTTTGCAGCTTTTGTAATGGATTGCAGCCAGAGGATATTTTGCTGCTTGCCTTCATTCAGTAATTTTTGACAATAATCGGTAAAGAAGACATGCTGCAACATAAAATGAAGGGTGGCGGCATGCCAATCACAGTCCTTTTTTCCGGTCCGCATTTCCATTTCTTTATCCACAAGGGGATCGGTCGTCCGGAAGGCTTCCGTCCCCAGGTGATAGGTATCTGCATCGCAGATGATCTGTTCGAGGAGGGAATGAGGGTTGGAAGGGAATTTGGTGGCCATGATACAATTGCCGATAGTGGTCACCGTCCCGGGGGGCAGGTCAGCGAGGTAGTTCTGCATGATCGTGACACCTCTTCGTTCATGACCATGGCTCTCGCCATAGAGGTGCCCAATGTCATGGAACCAGGCGGCGGCGCTGATAATAAAAAGGTCGTTTGGGTCCAGGGAATAGGCGCCGGCTATTTCCTTTGCATGGTCGACGACACTCCGGGTATGCGTGAGGTTGTGGTAGGGGAACTGGGGATGCGAGTCAAATGCTGCCGCTACAAAACCTGCAATATCCGCCTCTACGATACTATACTTCATGAATGGTAATTGAGCATGGCAAGGTAGGGCTGGATTCTGGGAGAATCCTGAAGTTAGAGGAATTGGCCATCAAATAGAATGATTGGTCCATCGGGGTGGGGCTACATATTAAAGGCTCCATAGTATGCCGCGCCTAAAAGGGCCATTTTATCGTTCAGTACGGCATAGATGGGTACTTTTTCGGAGAGGCGGTGCATGCGGCCGCTGTTGTCAAAGTTGGCAGACCAGCTCTCACTTTGTAAGAGCGGAAGTATTTTGGGGGGAATGCCGCCGGCCAGGTAGAGGCCGCCGGTAGCCATCAGTTTGAGCACCAGGCTGGAGGCTTCCGAGGCCAGGAAACGAACGAAGAGTTCCATCACTTCGGCGCAGACCGGGTCTTCTTTTTTTATGGCCGCCTCGCTGATCACCGCTGCGGGGTCTGCTGTCAGCATGCGTTGTTTGAGCCATTCCGGGACCACCTCTTTGCGGGATTCCGTACAATATTGGTAGAGGGTCTTGATGCCCATGCCGGAGACCACCCGTTCCCAGCTGACATGACCGAATTGTTGCTGCAGGTAGCGGAAGAGTTCGATGTCCGTTTCGTTGCGGGGAAAAAAATCGCTGTGACCGCCTTCAGTGGCGAAAGGGTGATAATATTCACCGTCCCAGTAGAGACCGGCCTCGCCAAGGCCGGTGCCGGGGGCGATGATGGCGATATTCCCTTCCGCGTCCCCTTCGCCGGGAGCGATCGGCGCCAGCTGATTGTCAGTCAGTCCAGGCAGTCCATAGGCCGTCGCCTCCAGGTCATTGATGAAGTTCACTGGTATTTTGAGGGCGGCGCTCAGTGCCTCGCTGTCCAGTTCCCAGGAGAGATTGGTCAGGCGGCTCTTTCCTTTTAGTACAGGGCCTGCTACGGCTGCGCAGATCCTGTCGGGAAGTTGGGTGCCGGTAAAATCACTGACGATCTCCTCCAGGGAGTGGTGGTCTTTGGAGACATATCTTTTTTCCCTCAGCAGGGTCAGACCGTCCTTATCGGAGCGGTAGAGGGCCATATTCGTCTTGGTGCCGCCGATATCGCCTGCCAGTATGTTGATGGTGCCCTTTTGTTGAATGCCATTTTTAAATGCTATGGGAACTGCCGGTCTTTTTGCCATGCGGATGATTTACTCAAAGTTACATGTTGCGGCGATATTGTCCGCCGACTTCATATAATGCGTGAGTGATCTCACCCAGGCTGCAGTATTTTACCGTTTCCATCAGTTCCTCAAAAAGATTCCCGTTGTTCACGGCAATTTCTTTTAGTCTTGCCAGCATCGCGGGACTTCTGTCGGCATTTCTTTTCCGGAAATCCCGGAGATGGTTGATCTGCTGATCTTTTTCTTCGCTGGTGCTGCGGATGACCTCACCGGGTAGTATGGTCGGGGATCCTTTTTTATTCAGAAAGGTATTCACGCCGATGATGGGTAGCTCTCCGTTGTGTTTCAGGCTCTCATAATGCAGACTCTCTTCCTGGATCTTGTTGCGCTGGTACATCCGTTCCATGGCTCCCAGGACGCCGCCCCGGTCGGTCAGCCTGTCGAACTCGGTCATGACGGCCTCTTCCACCAGGTCGGTCAGCTCTTCAATGGCAAAGCTGCCCTGGATAAAATTCTCGGTCCGTGCGCTGCCCAGTTCGCGGTTGATGATCAACTGAATGGCCATCGCCCTGCGGACGCTCTCTTCCGTGGGTGTGGTGATGGCCTCATCATAGGCGTTGGTATGAAGGGAATTGCAGTTGTCATAAATGGCATAGAGGGCCTGTAGGGTGGTACGGATGTCGTTGAAATCTATCTCCTGTGCGTGAAGGCTTCTGCCGCTGGTCTGGATATGGTATTTCAGTTTTTGGCTGCGGCTATTGGCGTTGTAGCGGTGTTTCATCGCTTTAGCCCAGACACGCCGGGCTACGCGGCCGATGACGCTGTACTCGGGGTCCATGCCATTACTGAAAAAGAAGGACAGGTTGGGGGCGAAATCGTCTATGGCCATGCCCCTGCTGAGGTAATACTCCACGTAGGTAAACCCATTGGCCAGGGTAAAGGCCAGTTGGGTAATGGGGTTGGCGCCGGCCTCTGCGATATGATAGCCACTGATGGAGACGCTGTAGAAATTCCTGACTTGCTGTCCGATAAAATACTCTTGCACATCACCCATCAGGCGGAGGGCGAATTCCGTGCTGAAGATGCAGGTGTTCTGCGCCTGGTCTTCTTTCAGGATATCGGCCTGTACCGTCCCCCTGACCTGGGAGAGGGCATCGGCCTTTATTTTTTGATAAACCTCCGGGGGCAACACTTCATCACCGCTGCAGCCCAGCAAGACCAGGCCCAGGCCGCTATTCCCTTCGGGGAGGGAGGTGAGTGGTGAAACCGACGAAGGAGGTTCATCGAGGCCACTGGAAGAGACATTATGATCGAGATAATGGTCAGTGGTGAGTGGTGAGTCGTGAGTGGTGAGTGATGAGGGGTCATGATAGACGGGGCGGGGGCTGTTGGCGAATTTAGCTTGCAGAAAGGCTGCGACCTTATCCGACAGATCGTGCTGCTGTATATATTTCTCACATTGCTGGTCGATGGCGGCATTCATAAAAAAGGCCAGCAGGATCGGGGCAGGCCCATTGATGGTCATGCTGACGGACGTTTTCGGATCGCAGAGATCGAATCCGCTGTATAGTTTCTTAGCATCGTCTACGGTGGCGATGCTGACGCCGGAATTGCCCACCTTCCCATAGATATCCGGGCGGGGCGCCGGATCTTCCCCATAGAGGGTGACGGAGTCGAATGCGGTGCTGAGGCGTTTGGCCGGCTGGTCGACGGAGACATAATGGAATCGGCGGTTGGTTCTTTCAGGACCGCCCTCACCGGCGAACATCCGGGTCGGATCCTCTTCGGATCTTTTCAGCGGAAAGGAACCGGAGGTATAAGGATATTTTCCCGGGAAGTTCTCCTGCAGCCGCCAGCGGAGGATATCCCCCCAGTCGCGGAACCGGGGCGTGGCGATCTTTGGGATCTTCAGCTGCGAGAGGGACTCGATAAAAAGGGGCTGGCGGATGATCTTTCCCCGAACATCGTAGTTGAAGGTCTCCTGCTTATACATTTCCACGGTGGCGGGCCACTCCGCGATCAGCTTCTGACAGACGGGTAATAGTTGTTTCTCCAGCCGTTCTTTTTGTTCCAGCAGCTGCTGGCGGCCCGGGAAATCGGGCGCCAGGTCCTGGATGACGCCTTCGAGGCGGTATAATTTCGAGGCCAGGGCGGACTGTTCATCGCTAAGGCGATTATAGTCCCTGACGCTGCTGCTGATCTCGGAGAGGTAGCGGATACGCCCGGGTGGTATGATCAGCGATTGGGTGGCGGTATCCCGGGTATGGGCGTGGAATTCCACGGGGCCAAAGCTGACGCCTGTCTTTTCGGTGATGAGGGCCATCACCTTTTCAAAGAGTTCGTTGACGCCGGCGTCATTGAATTGCGCGGCGATGGTGCCTACGACGGGTAGCTCCCCGTCTTTAGCATTCCAGAGGCTATGATTCCTTTTGTATTGTTTCCGGATATCGTGAAGGGCGTCCAGGGCCCCTGCCTTATCGAATTTATTGAGTACGATGAGGTCGGCATAGTCCAGCATATTGATCTTTTCCAGTTGGGAGGCGGCGCCGTATTCGGGTGTCATCACGTAACAGCTCAGATCGGCATGATCCAGGATGGAGGCGTCGCTCTGCCCTACCCCGGCGGATTCCAGGATGATAAGGTCATAGGCTGCCGCCTTGCAGATATCGATGGCATCTTGCACATGGGCGCTGAGCGCCCGGTCGCTATCACGGGTCGCGAGGCTGCGCATATAGGCCCGGGGACTGGAGATGGCGTTCATGCGGATGCGGTCACCCAGGAGGGCCCCGCCCGTCTTCTTTTTGGAGGGATCTACGGAGATGACGGCAATGGTCTTGTCGGGGAAGTTATTGAGATAGCGGCGGAGGATCTCGTCGGTGACGGAAGATTTTCCGGCGCCGCCGGTTCCGGTGATGCCGAGGACGGGGGTGGGGAGTGGGGAGTGGTGAGTGGTGAGTGGGGAAGAAGGAAAAGGAGAGGGGACCCCCACGCCATTCTCCGCATTGGAGATGGCCCGGGCGATCTTGCGGATGTCTTTCCATTCTCCCAGCTTCATTTCCCCTTTGAAGTTGGCCGGATTGCCATTCAGGGGGAAGTCACAATGCCGGATCAGGTCCTCGATCATGCCCTCGAGGCCCATCTTCCGGCCGTCGTCCGGGCTATAGATCCGGGTGACGCCATATTGGTGCAGTTCCTGGATCTCCTGGGGCAGGATGGTGCCGCCGCCGCCGCCGAATAATTTGATATGGCCGCAGCCATTTTCGTCCAGGAGATCCTTCATGTATTTGAAGAATTCCAGGTGTCCTCCCTGATAGGAGGTGATGGCGATGCCCTGGACATCCTCTTCGATGGCGCATTCCACGATCTCGGCCACGGACCGGTTGTGTCCCAGGTGGATAATCTCAGCCCCTTTCGCCTGGAGAATGCGTCGCATGATGTTGATCGCCGCGTCATGACCGTCGAAGAGGGCAGCGGCCGTCACCAGCCTTATTTTATGCTCCGGAGTATAGCTCATAGTAGAATCGTTTGGAAAAACAGGCAAATTTAGCTTAAAAAACTAATGACTGTTAGTTTTTTGCGTAACGGAACAAGATTTGAATGAGGATAAAAAATTGTATTTTTAATTTTCTCAAAATACCATGAACCCGACGGTGATAAACGACAGACCGGATGCTATTCCTGAATTCCTGGCCGGAGGCGGCGAGATGGGGCAGCGTATCAGAGAGTTTGATTGGTCAAAAACTTCCCTGGGCCCGGTTCAGTCCTGGCCCCAGAGCCTGCGTACCTGTATCCGCATCATGCTGACCTCCCGTCAGCCCATCTGGATCGGCTGGGGCAAGGACCTGATAAAATTCTATAACGACCCCTATCGGGCCATCGTCGGCGGCAAGCATCCCTGGGCATTGGGTCAGCCAGCCTCCATGGTATGGAAGGATATCTGGAAGGATATTGGCCCCATGTTACGACAGGTGATGGAAAACGATGAAGGCACTTATGTAGAGTCGCAGCTGCTGATCATGGACCGGAACGGGTATAACGAAGAGACTTATTATACTTTCTCTTATACGCCGATACCCGGGGATCATGGCGGCACCGCGGGGATGATCTGCGCCAATACGGACGATACGGACCGGATCATCAGTGAAAGGCAACTGAAGACGCTCACGCAGTTGGGCAAAAGGCTGACGGATTCCAAGTCGAATGAAAAAGTGGTAGAGGAGTCGATCACCACCATCAGGGAGAATCCGCATGATTTTCCTTTCACCCTCTTTTATATGATCGCCGAGGGCAGGGTTCTCCTTTCCAGTCATACTGATCTGGGGATGTCGATCATGGCCGTACCCCGGGAGATCGACCTGGAACGGGATGACGAATTATCCCGGCTCCTGCGTGTAGCAATGACGACCCGCAAATGGCAGGTCTTCGGCGACATTGGATCAAAGATCGGCGTCATGCCCAAGGGAGTTTGGGATTCGCCTCCCGACAAGGCCATCGTGCTGCCGATCGTGCAGAGCGGCGGCAAGTCGGCATATGGCTTCCTCGTGGTGGGGTTGAACCCCCACCGGTTGCTGGATGACAAATACAGCGGATTTTTTTCCCTGGTGGCGGACCAGGTGGCCACGAGCTTCTCCAATGTGCGGGCCCTGGAAGAGGAGAGGAAAAGGTCCGAGGCGCTGGCCGCGATCGATCTGGCAAAGACGACCTTCTTTTCCAATATCAGCCATGAGTTCAGGACCCCCCTGACTTTGCTGCTGGGACCTATCGAAGAGGCGCTGAGCGATCCGGACACCAGCCCCGTCAACCGGTCCAACCTGGAGGTTGCCTATCGCAATGCGTTGAGGATGCAGAAACTGGTAAATGCCTTGCTGGAATTCTCGCGGATCGAGGCCGGCCGGGTGGAAGGAACTTTTACGCCGGTAGATATCGGAGGTCTTACGGCGGATCTGGCCAGCACTTTCCGGTCGGCCATCGAAAAGGCGGGCATGGAATTGCAAATTCATACCTACCCGGTCAGGGATGAAGTGTATGTCGATATCGATATGTGGGAGAAGATCGTCCTGAACCTGGTCTCCAATGCTTTCAAATATTGCAAGGAGGGGACGATAAGGGTCGAAACAAAACAGGAGGGCGCGGCCATCCGGTTGTCCGTCAGCGATACCGGCATCGGGATTCCCACAGACCAGCTGGACAAGATCTTCGACAGGTTCCATCGCATCGAAAATACCGAAGGTCGCAGTCAGGAGGGAACGGGTATCGGCCTTGCCATGGTAAAAGAGCTGGTGAAATTGCACCAGGGTTCCATCCAGGTAGAGAGTGAGCCCGGGAAAGGGTCGTCATTTATCGTAACGCTGCCTACGGGTAAGAGCCATTTACCGGCGGATAAAATTGCGGATACCCGTCGGGAAACGCGGGCCACGGTACGTAAGGCTGCTTTCGCGCAAGAAGCTAATACCTGGTTGTCACCCAATGAGAACAACCACGCCGGCGGGGATGGAAATAAATACAAAGTGCTGCTGGCCGATGATAATACGGATATGCGGGATTATGTGCAGCGACTGTTATCCGTGCAGTATACAGTACTGACGGCGGTCAACGGCGAGGACGCATGGGAAAAAATGTTGGATTACCAGCCGGACCTTCTGCTATCGGATATAATGATGCCCAAACTGGACGGGTTCGGGCTGCTGAAAAAAATACGCAGCCATCCTGAGATGACGCAGATCCCGGTGGTCTTTTTATCGGCGAGGGCCGGGGAAGAGGCCAGGGTGGAGGGATTGGATGCCGGTGCGGATGACTACCTGGTCAAGCCATTTTCCGCAAAAGAGCTGATCGCGGTGGTCGATGCCAATCTTAAAATAAATGCAGTACGACGCAACGCCAGGCAAGCCCTGGAGGAGGAGGTCCGGCGACGGACCCTGGAACTTAACCTGTCCAATATCGCCTTACAACAATCCAACGCGGACCTGCAGCAATTCGCACATGTTGCCAGTCATGACCTGAAAGAACCTTTGCGCAAGATCAAGATCTTTGCCGGAAGGTTGCAAGAGGACCCGGACACCGGATTTTCGGAGAAAGGGCAGGGCTACCTGCAGAAGATCCATGGCGCCATCGACCGGATGATGGTGATGGTAGAAGGTGTGCTGGCCTATTCAACCGTTAATGCTGAGGAACAAACAATCGAAAAAGTGGACCTGAACGAGGTCTTACAGAATATCGGGAGGGACCTGGAATTACTGATCGCCGGGAAGAACGCCCAGTTCCGGTATGGAGAGATGCCTGTTATCGAAGGGGCCTCCGTACTGATCTACCAGCTGCTGTATAATATTGTCAGCAATTCCCTGAAGTTCTCCCTTGCGGACCGGCAGCCGGAGATCGATATCCGCTGGACCCCCGTTCAGATGGAGGATGCGGATGCGATCCGCATCGAGGTTTCGGACAATGGGATCGGGTTTGCCCAGGATGCGGCGGAGAGTATTTTTGCATCCTTTGCAAGGCTGCATTCCAAAGACAAATATGAGGGGACAGGGCTGGGGCTGGCCCTGGCCAAAAAGATCGTAGAAAGACATGGCGGACATATCAGCGCCAGGGCTGTCCCGGGAGAAGGGGCCGTATTCACGATCGTACTGCCCCTACACCAGACAAAGACCACCATCTAATAAAGAAAAACGATGATCAGGAGAATTTTACTCATAGACGATGATGTGGACGATGCGGACCTCTTTAAGGATGCGTTGGAGGAGGTGAACGGACAGGCGTCGTTCTCTCATTTTGACGGGGATGAGGCGGTAGTTTCTTTGCTGGAACAAAAGATACCTTTACCCGACCTGATATTTCTGGATATCAACATGCCATCGATCAGCGGATGGAAATGCCTGGCCACCTTCAAGGCCGACGAGCAATTGAGAAAGGTCCCCGTTATCATGTATACTACTTCCTCGCAGACCCGCGAACGGCAAATGGCAAAAGACCTGGGGGCCAGTGGTTTTATCACAAAGCCGAATGATTTCAAAGTACTGAAAAAGATCCTGGCCGAACTCACCACCCGTCCCCTGGAAGAGCTGGGCGCCTCTCTGCAGGGCCTGGAGCACTCCTGAATGAGCGTATTTTTTAAAAAAATATCCAATAATTAATAAAAAATACTAATTTAACGGCCTTGAAGAGGATTGCTGCGATACTGCTAATGGGAATATTATTCTTCAACTGGTACGGTTACCAGTTGGTAAGTTCCTGGCTCGAAGATCGGGCAGACCGCCAAATGGAGGCTCTCCTGGACAGCGAGAGCTATGACGAATCCCAACTGATCACGCTGAAAGTTCCTTCCACGCATCTTAGTTACTATAATTCTTCCACCCGCTTCGAAAGGGCCGATGGCCAGATAGAGATCGGAGGCGTGCGCTATAAATATGTAGCACGCCGACTGTATAATGATTCCTTGGAACTGCGTTGCATCCCCAATCAGACGGCCATGAGCCTGCAGTCCGCCCGGAACGATTTCTTCAAGCTGGTGAACGATCTCCAGCAACATGGCGGGCAGGGTAAAAAGTCGGATCAGCATTCCGGCGCCAGTAAGAGTCTTTTCTCTACGGATTATTATACGATGGGCGATCATTGCCTGACCGCCGTCCTGTCTTTTGTCTATCTGCCGGAAGCTGCGGATCTGGCTCCTGCCCTCGTTACCTCTTATCATCTTATCGCGGAACAACCCCCCGATACCTCCGCGGCTGATTGCTGATATGGGCTTTTCAGGGCTCCTCTTCAACGTTTCCTGTAAACGTTGATCGTTCTTCGGTTTCTAAAATCAAAGTATGTCTAAATATCTGGTTATTGCCTGTTTCGTGACAGGGCTGGTAGCGTGTAATTCGAAGAAGGATTATGATCTCGTCTTCAAGGATCCCAACCTGTATTGCGCAACTGTGTACCAGTTGAATACGGTTGTGATGGGAAATAATTTTCCACCGATCATCGCATCGCGAAATTATCTCTACGCAAGTGTGGCCGCCTACGAGGTGATCGCGGGTGGTTATCCTGCAGCCTATCAGTCTCTTTCGGGACAGGCGAAAGGACTGAAAGACGTTCCTAAGCCGATTCCGGGCAAGCCCCTCGATGTGGAGTTCGCCGCATTGCTGGCCTTCTGTAAGCTGGGAGAGGCCGTTACCTTCCCCGCAGGCAGTATGAAGGACTATGTGGACAGCCTGAAGAAACTGGCCCGGGATCATGGCATGCCCGAAGATTTGTATGCAAATTCTGTCGCCTATTCCGATACGGTTGGTGCGGCGATCATGAAATGGAGCAAAAAGGACAATTACCTGCAGACCCGCGGCGCCCCCGAATATACCGTGACGGATTCTCCCGGCCGCTGGGTGCCTACCCCTCCAGCTTATACTTCGGCTGTGGAGCCGCACTGGAGCACGATCCGGACGGTGGCCCTGGACAGCTCTTCACAGTTTATCCCGCCGCCGCCCTATGCCTTTAACGTCAAGGACAAGAACAGTGACTATTATAAAGAAATGATGAGCATTAAGAATGCCGGCGATAGTCTTACGGCGGAGCAAATACATATCGCCGATTTCTGGGATGACAATCCTTTCAAGCTGAATGTATCGGGCCATCTGATGTTCGGCACCAAAAAATTCTCTCCTCCGGGACATTGGATGAGTATTGTCGGTATCGCCGCAAAAAAGGCGGGGGCTGACTTCCCAACGACGGTCTGTGCCTATGCAAAAACGGCGATCGCTCTTTTCGATGCCTTTATCCAATGCTGGGATGAAAAATACCGGCACAACACCGTAAGGCCGGAGACGGTGATCAACAAGTATATCGACCCCAACTGGCGTCCGCACCTGCAGACGCCCCCGTTCCCGGAATATACCTGCGGTCATTCCACCTGCAGCTCAGCGGCAGCTGAAGCCCTGACCAGCGTTTTCGGCGATCATTTCGCCTTTACGGACACGACCGAGTTAGAGTTCGGGATCAAGAGCCGGTCATTCGCATCTTTCCGGGACGCCGCCATAGAGAACAACTGGGCCCGGTTCTATGGCGGTATCCATTTCCACCATTCCTGCATCATCAGTACGGAGTATGGGGGAAAGGTCGGCGCCCTGGTATCGACAAAATTAAAAATGAAAAAGAGCTGATTAAAGCTGATTAAAATAGCAAGAACCAAAAAGATTGCAAACAACCAAAACACGAATTATGCAACAGAACAGGATACAAGTAAGGAAATCATGGATCGCCCTGATGGTCATATTATCATTCGCATTCGGCCAGCAGGCTGCTGCACAGGGATGTGTGGCCATCCGCAGCATGGGAGGATTTTGTACGTCCGGCACAGAAGGACATGTGGATACTTCCAGCAAGTGGCAGCTGAGCATCAACAACCGTTATTTCAAATCCTATAAGCATTTTGTGGGTAGGGAAGAGCAGAAGCAACGCCAGACCGCACAGAGTGAAGTGATCAATCATCAGTATACGACGGATCTCAGTCTTTTTTACCAGGTTAATTCCCGGTGGTCGCTGATGCTGGACCTGCCCATCGAAGCCAATACCCGTTCCTCTTTATACGAACACGCCAGCCTGGGCCGGTTCCAGACGCATTCATTCGGCGTGGGAGATATTCGCCTGGCTGTCTATGGCTGGGTGATCGATCCCCTAAAGATGCCAAAGGGAAATATACAGGTGGGTCTGGGTCTCAAGTTACCAACGGGCAGCTATAACTACGTGGATTATTTCAGGTTGACGGACAGCACCAAACGCCTGGGTGCGGTGGATCAATCCATTCAACTTGGTGATGGTGGCACAGGCATTACCTTAGAAGTAAACGCATTTTATAATTTCTCGTCTCACTTTGGCGTCTATGGTAATTTTTATTACCTCAGTAATCCCAGGGAAGTCAATGGCACTTCCACGGCCCGCGGCGGTACGGCCTCTGCCTCTGCTGTAAAAAATGGCAGCGATGTGATGAGCGTGCCCGATCAACTGATGGTGAGGGCCGGCGTTGCCTATATCGTGGGTCATTTCAATTTCTCTGCGGGCGTCAGGGATGAATGTCTGCCGGTGCATGATTTAGTAGGCGGCAGCAATGGTTTTAGAAGGCCGGGTTATATTATCTCTGCCGAGCCGGGGATCACCTATAGTGTAGGGAAGGTATCTGTCTATACATACGTCCCCATTGCATGTGTGCGTAACCGTACCCAGAGCGTAGCGGACAAGATCACGACCCAGCTGACAGGAAAAAGAACGCAAGGTGATGCGGCCTTTGCCGACTATGCGATCAATATTGGCGCCAACTTCCGGTTCTAACCCGATCGATTGACAACCAAAAACTGCAATATGACACATATTAATTGTATGAGGATGACGATCAGGCGCCGGGCCACTCCGTTCATCCTGATGCTGCTGATAGGGGCGGCCCCGGGACTGCGGGCTCAGACGGATGAGGATGCGATCATGATGTCCAAACAAAATTTTTGCGTTGGCGGCATCTATAGTCACAGCAGCTGGAACCATTACTGGGAAGGGACCTTCAGAAGGGATAACAAGAACCTGGGCACGGTCTCTACCCAAATGTTCGGACTGATGGGCACGTATGGGGTCAGCAGGAAATTGAATGTCCTTATCAATGCTCCCTATGTTACCACCCATGTTACGGCGGGCACTCTGCATGACCAGCATGGCATCCAGGATCTCAGCCTCTGGGTTAAATGGCTGGCCGCGGAAAAGAAGGTCGGCAATGGGGTGCTGTCCCTCTATGTGCTTGGCGGGGGTTCCCTGCCCCTGACGAATTACATTGCGGATTATCTGCCTTTGTCCATCGGGCTGCACAGCAAGACCCTTTCCGGCAGGCTCATGGTGGATTATCAGCTGGGTAATTTCTTCGTAACGGCGTCTGCCACCCGTACCTGGCGTGATAATATCAGGATCGACCGGAATTCTTATTATACGACGGAACTGCATTTGACCAATGATGTGGATATGCCGGATATGGCGGCGGTCAATCTGCGGTCGGGCTATCGCAGCGACCGGTGGATCATCGAGGCCGTGTTGTCGACGATGACGACCCTCGGGGGTTTCGATATCCGGAAGAACGATATGCCGTTCCCCAGCAATAAAATGGATGCAGCCATGGTCGGGGCACATTTCAAATATAATTTCAAGGCGGTGGAAGGGTTATCTCTTACCGGGGGCGCCAACTTCACACTGGATGGACTCTCGCTGAACGGGGGAAAGAACTATGTAGTCAGGACCCGTAATGTAGGACAGTCGAAAGCGTTTGATATCGGCGTGTTCTATATCCTGAATTTTTCCCATAAAGCCAAGGCAGCCGCCGCAACACCTAAAACGAACTGATCATGAAACGTTCAAATAACTACCGGTTATTTTCATTCCTGTTGTTGTCCCTGCTGGCAGCCGGGATCGTCCTGGTGGCCTGCAACAAGAGCGTATCCGACCGGACGGCCGGTCTTCCGGCGCTGAACCCTGCCAACCAGGATCTCAATGCCGGCAACTGGAAACCCATGCTGCTGTCCCGCGTCGATACCTTTGCCGTTGCGGCTCCTGCTGCCACGAATTCGACGGGTTACCTGGCCGATCTCTTTGAGATCAAGGGGTATCAGAAGAATCTTAGCGGTGATCAACAGGCCAAAATAAAATACTGGAGCGCCGGGGGAGTGTTGCGCTGGAATGAGATCATGCGGGGTCTGGTGGCAAAATACAACCTGCCGCCTTACCAGAATTCGGATACCAGTTATCCTGCTCCGAATGCCAATAATCCATTCGCCTATCCCCTGTTCCCATTCGCGAACCCGCCCTATGCCGCCAGGGCCTATGCCTATATCAGCGGGGCTCAATATGATGCGCTGGTAGCCTGTTGGCATTATAAAGTTTTGTACAACAGGGCGGCGCCCTATTCCGTGGACTCCGCGGTAAAGGCCTTTGTCCCGAAGACGAACCTGCCCTCCTATCCTTCCGAGGCAGCAGTGCTGGCAGGAGTGACGGCAGAGATGATGAAATTGTTATTCCCCGACGAGATCGGTAATATCCAGCAGAAGCTGGAGGAGCATGAGTTGGCTACCCTTGCATCCGGCGCTGCCACCCGCAGCGATATTTCGGCAGGGGAGGCGCTGGGGCGCCAGGTAGCGCAGCTGTTCATCGCCCGTGCCCGCACCGACAGGGCCGGCGCGGCCATAGGCACTTCTACGGACTGGGCTAATTTGAGGACCCAGGCCGAGGCGAAGAACCAGATACCCTGGCTGAGCCTGGAGGCGCCGCGGCGTCCTCCCATGCTGCCCCTGTTCGGAAAGGTCAAATGCTTCCTCTTCGACTCGGCCACGATGGTTTCCCTGAGACCGGGACCTCCTCCCCAGACGGGTACGGATCAAATGAAGGCGGCAACTGCCGATGTCTATGGTGTTATAAAAAAGCCCAGCCGCGACCAGATGAAGATCGTGCAGTTCTGGGCTGACGGGGTAGGCACGTATACGCCGCCGGGACACTGGAATGCCATAGCCGCCGAAGACTTTGTCGCCAAAAATTTCAGTGAAGTAAGATGGGCCCGCAACCTGGCTTTACTGAACTGTGCCGAGATGGACGCGGGCGTGTCCTGCTGGGATATCAAATATTTTTATTTCAATCCCCGGCCCTCGCAGATGGATGGAAAGATCAAGACCTTGACGGGTATTCCAAATTTCCCATCATATGTTTCCGGTCATTCCATGTTCAGTGGAGCGGCTGCCACTATCCTGGGGCATATCATCCCGGAAAGGGCCCCGGCCTATATGGCGATGGCGGAGGAAGCTGCCAATTCCCGGTATATTGGCGGGATCCATTACAAAGTGGATTGTGAGGTGGGATTGACGGTAGGTAAGAATATAGGTAATTATGCCATCCAGCGTGCAACGACGGATGGTGCAGAATAAAGATTTTCTTGGATCATAAGCAAAAGCAAAAGTAAAAACGCCGCGATTCTTCGCGGTGTTTGTTTTTTAGAAATTAAATGTATTAAATTTTTCTCAAATGAGACAAATCTGCTTTTTTGCCATTTCAGGTTTTATATGCTGTTCAGCGGCCGCCCAGAAGGCCGACACCGTAAAAACGACCGTGTTGGACAGCGTCCTGATCCGCGCCTCCCTGCAGCCCAGCCTGCCGGAAGTGCAGGGCGTCTATATCTTCTCAGGTAAGAAAACGAACGATATCGTGCCCGATGCCAGCGGAGCCAACCTGGCCGGGAATAACGCCAGGATGGTTTTTTCCCGGATCCCCGGCATCAATGTCTGGGAAATGGACGGGGCCGGCACTCAGGTGAATATTGGCACACGGGGAACCGACGTCCACCGTTCCATTGAAATGAATATGCGGCAGAATGGTTATAACACCAATTCCGATATGTTCGGCTACCCGGAGGATCATTATACGCCCCCGATGCAGGCCATCCGGGAGATCCAGTTGGTAAGGGGATCTGCGGCTCTTCAGTTCGGCAGCCAGTTCGGCGGGATGATGAACTTTGTGATGAAGGAGGGCGATACCAGCCGGCCCTTTGCCCTGGAAAGCGAACAGACCGCCGGTTCCTATAAATTCTTCAATTCCTTCAATGCCGTGGGTGGCACTGTAGGGAAGGTGAGCTATTATGCGTATTTCGACCAGCGGTCCGGCGATGGCTGGAGACCCAATGCTGCCTTCAACTATCAATCCTATTATGCGGGCCTGACCTACCGGTTCAACGCCAAAGGCAGTATCGCTCTGCAGTTCTCCCGGATGAACTACCGCCAGCAGATCGCCGGCGGTCTGACTGATGCGATGTTCAACCAGAATTCCCGCCAGTCGAATCGCAGCCGGAATTTCTTCAACCCGGAGATCAATATTCCCGCCATCCTGTTCAACTATGAATTATCACCCAACACACGGCTGTCTGTTACCTCCCACTATGTGGGCGGGCAGCGTAACAGCGTACAGTTCATCAATACGCCCAATGTGGCTGATACTATCAACAAGACACTCGGCACTTACAATCCCCGCCAGGTGGACAGGGATTATTACAGCGGATTCACGACAGAGGCCAGGATCCTGCATCGCTATACTCTCGGTCAGATGAATGCGGTCGTTACGGGCGGCATCAGGTATTTTACGGAAGATACCCGTCGCAAGCAGAAAGGGGTAGGGACCATCGGCAGTGATTTCGATCTTAGCCTGGTGAAACCCTATGGCATCGATCTCCGCCTGCATACGAATAACTATGCCGTCTTCGCGGAGAACCTCCTGCGGGTGACTTCCCGGTTCTCGGTCACTCCCGGCGTCAGGTATGAAGTGATCGAATCCAGCCTGAAAGGCGTGATCAACAATGCCACTTTCCCCGTGTCCTATCGGGGGAAAAGGAATTATCCGCTGTTCGGGGCCGGGCTGCAATACCAGGTCACCAATACCAGCCAGCTCTATGGCAATGTCTCCCAGGCCTACCGCCCCTATATTTATGCGAGTATCACCCCCGCCGACCAGATCGGAGTGATCGATCCCAACCTGAAGGACAGCAAGGGTTATGATGGCGACCTGGGCTACCGGGGCCATGCCGGGGATTGGCTGGTCTTCGATGTGAATGCCTTCTACGTGTATTACGGAGACCGGGCCGGTCAGTTGACCCTGACCAGACCCGATAATACCACTTACCTCTACACCACCAATATCGGCAATGCCGTGGCAAAAGGAGTGGAGGCCTATGTGGAGGTCAGCGCCCTGAAACTGGTGAACGGCGTCCATACCCGCAATTCCTGGGATCTACGGGTATTCAACTCCCTGGCTTACGATCATGCCCGCTATACCAGCGGTCAGTTGAATAATGGCGGTCATAATGTGGATCTGAAAGGTCACCGCGTGGAAGGGACGCCGGAATGGATCAACCGGTCCGGTCTGATCCTGCAGGTGGGCGCCCTGAAGTCTACCGTTCAATACAGCTATGTCGGCAAGGGTTTCAGTGATGCGAACAATACCCCCTTCAATGCTACCGGCGCTACCGGGGTCGTTCCTGCCTACCATGTCTGGGACTGGTCGGCCGACTTTGCCTTTTTGACGCATTATCATGTTTCCGCCGGGATCAATAACCTGGCCGACGCCAAATATTTTACCCGCAGGATCAATATGTACCCAGGCCCGGGTATCCTGCCTGCGGATGGTCGTACCTTTTATCTTTCCCTGGGATTGAAGTTGTAGTGGGGACAGCGGGCAATTTATTACATTTACGGAACATTAACCGTGGATTATGAATAGATATGCCTGCACCCTTCTTATCCTTCTGAGCGCCCTTTTGTCCTTTGGACAGCCGATCGTCACCAATCCTCCGGATAAGATCTATGGGAAACTTTTTACGGATGTGCAGATGAACAAGGTCTTTGCCGATGGTAAAACCTTTGTGGACTGTATCCCCAAACGCAAGCCTGCAGAGATCCTCGCCGATTACGAATCGGCAAAAGGGACCGCGGGCTGGGACCTGAAGAGATTCGTCCTTGATAATTTCGAAGTGCCGGGCAGTCCAACAGACAACTACAAGACTAATGCCACCGACGATGTGGTAACCCATATCAGGAACCTGTGGACGGTGTTGAAAAGAACGCCGGATAAGGTCGTGGAAGGTAGCAGCCTGCTGCCCCTGCCCTATCCCTACATCGTACCCGGGGGACGGTTTCGCGAAGTGTATTACTGGGATTCCTATTTTACCATGCTGGGGCTCAAGGAGAGCGGAGAGACCGAAATGATCGACAATATGGTGAAGAACTTTGCCTATCTGATCGAGAACTACGGTCATATCCCGAATGGCAACCGGACCTATTACCTGGGTCGTTCCCAGCCGCCATTTTTCTCAGTGATGGTAGAGCTCCTGGCAGAAATAAAAGGGGACAGCGTCTACCAGGAATTCCTGCCGGCGATGGAAAAGGAGTATCAGTTCTGGATGGATGGCAGTGACAAGTTGAAGCCTGGCAAGGCATACCGGAGGGTAGTGCGGCTAAAGGGCGGGGATGTGCTGAACCGTTATTGGGACGATGCGACTACCCCCCGGCAGGAGAGCTGGCGCGAGGATGTGAAGATGGCCGACGGGTATATCGTGCAGCAGAAAAGGATCTATCCTGCCAAGGCCGGACAAACATCGAGAATGTTCATTGCAGAGAGTGACCGGAAAGCGATGTATATCAACTTGCGGGCTGCTGCCGAGAGCGGGATCGACTTTAGCAGCCGCTGGTTTGCCGATGGCAAGAACCTGGTCACGATCCGGACGACGGATATGGTGGCGGTGGATCTGAATTCCCTGCTATACCATCTCGAAGGGTCGATCGCCAAGGGCAGGCTGATGAACAAGGACGATTCCACGGCAGCTATCTATAAACGTAAGGCCATCAGGCGGGGCGAACTGATCGGTAAATACTGCTGGAACAAAGAGAGGACCTTTTATACGGATTATAATTTCATAACGCAGAAACAAAGCAATCATATCAACCCGGCAGGCCTCTATCCATTTTGCTTCATCAACGAGCATCCGGACTATATGAGTTTCCTGGGGGCTAAGGTGGCAGGGGTTATCCGGGAGAAGTTGTTGCAGCCTGGGGGCGTTGCCAGTTCGGAATTCAATACGGGGCAGCAATGGGATGCACCCAATGGCTGGGCGCCTCTGGAATGGATGGTCATCTGGGGCCTGGACCGTTGCGGGCAGAAGGATCTGGCGGCGGATATCGCAACGCGTTGGGTGAAGCTGAATGAAAAAGTGTACAAGGAGACGGGGAAGCTGATGGAAAAATACAATGTCTCCGATATCAATAAGGAGGCGGGCGGCGGAGAATATGCGGGGCAAGACGGCTTTGGCTGGACGAATGGCGTGCTGCTGAAACTGATCAGAAAATATAATTTACCAAAAGAATAAATAACACAAAACGTATGCTGTGCCGGATCCTCTTCTCATTCCTGTTGATCGTTGCCAGCCTTTTCTCCCGGGCGCAACAGACCCCCGAAAAATTTGTACAGGAGACCGACTACCTGTTGTACCTGCCGGATGGATACACGCAGGACACCAGTGCAAAATGGCCTCTCGTCCTTTTTCTCCATGGCAGCGGTGAGAGCGGCCATGATCTTGAGAAAGTAAAGGTCCATGGACCGCCCAAACTGGTAGGACAGGGGAAGAAATTCCCTTTTATCCTCGTTTCTCCGCAGGCGCCCAGTTCCGGGATCGGCTGGGATCCCAATACACTGTACCAAATGCTGCAGGACATCAAGGTCAGGTACCGGGTGGATGTCGACCGTATCTATCTCACCGGACTCAGCATGGGCGGATTCGGTTCCTGGAACCTGGCGATGAAACACCCTGAAGAGTTTGCGGCAGTCATCCCCATCTGCGGGGGCGGTGATACGGCCGAGATCTGGCAATTGAGGAATACGCCGGTCTGGTGTTTTCATGGCGCATTGGATAATGTAGTGCCGCTGGCCAGCAGCCAGAAGATGGTAGATGGGCTTCGGCGGTACAACCCCTCGGTCCGGTTCACGGTCTATCCCGATGCCAATCACAATTCCTGGGAGGTCACTTATAACAATGACAGTGTCTATCAATGGATGCTGGCGCAGAAGAAATTTGTATATCGGCGAGTGGCGGCCGATCCGGCGCTGCTGAAGAAATATATTGGGAGATATGTCAGCACGGATAGGGATAGTGTGCAGATCCTTTTTGAAAGGGATAGTCTAAAAGCGAAGACCGACAGGTTTACGATCGAGTTGAAGCCTGAGGCCAGGGATCGGTTTTTTATAAATGAAAAGAATCCTGAGGATCTTCAATTTTTGTGGAATGCGAAGGGGATTGTGGAGGGGTTTGTGTTTTATGGGGTAAAGAAACTGGTGTTTAGGAGGTATGAGTAAAGAATTTTTTCCGAATTGCTGATAAAGCAAAAAGGGATACCCGGAAGGTATCCCTTAAAGTCTTACACCTGGAAGCATAACCATTACTGGTCAGCGGCAGCCAGGAATTCTGATACAAAGGTAGCCTAAAATTTAATAAAAATTGTATTGGATTCTTCAACGCTGTAGGGTGTGAGAAATCATTGAAGAGTGTTCAGGATGTGATACTTAAACTGAATGCTAATTATACTCCGGATAAAGCAATCGCTGAACTCACTTTCGGTTTCTGGACCTACCTGTTTGGTTCAAAGCAATTTGCCGCCGGCGGAAGTATTCTTCTAAATATTTTCCCGACAAGACCATTTGGGCTAAATCATACCGGTGTGTTCAAAAAGTTATCCAGCATTAACAGGATAAGAAATCGAATTGCTCATCATGAGCCCATTTGCTTTGGAATTCCTCTTTCTATTGCAACAACGTATAGTGCTCAAAAATATAATGAGCTTGTTGAAGTTTTACAATGGATGGGGATTGATACAGGTTCTTTCTTGTATGGTGTGGACCATGTTAAGGATGAAATTGCATATATTAACAGTATTTGAAAAAGCGACCTGCTTATTCCCCTCCCACTGTTATCTTTGCGCAAATTTTCAGCATGTCCAGATCCGGTTCCATTCCCATATTGCTCGTCGTTCTTTTCGCCTCCTGTTCCCAGAACAATGTGAAAGAGGATAGCAGCCTGAAAAAATACTTTGCTGCTGCCGGTGTGGGCGGTACTTTCGGATTGTTCGACAACGGACAGGGGAGTTTCACGATCTACAACCTCCTTCGATTCCGGGACAGCGCGCAGTCGCCGCTGGCCACTTTTGACATCGTTCAATCCCTGATAGCCATTCAGACGGGTGTGGTAAAGGATGATACTTCGCGCTTTCCCTGGCGGCGGCCGGACCCGGATAGTCTCTTTCCCGCGATCCATGAGCCTGAGACGGATCCCTGCCGCTATTCAAATACCCTGCGGCAGGCTTTCCTATTCTCCTGTGAGAGCGAGAGGGGATTTGGCGAGCTGGCCCGGCGTATCGGGAAGGATACCCTGAAGAAATGGATCGACTCCCTGGGTTATGGTAATAAGGATATGAGCGGCGCCATCGATTCTTTCTGGCTGAACAAGGGGATGAAGGTGACGGCCGATGAACAGCTGGGACTGATGAAGAAGCTCTATTTCGATCAACTGCCATTTTACCAGCGCACCCAGCAGGTGGTCCGCGGGATGATGCAAAAGGAAGGGAATGCCAATTATTCGCTAACCTATAAGACCGCCACCGGCCTGAATGGGGCAGGACACGCTGCGAGCTGGATCCTCGGCTGGATCGAGGAGAATAAGCATGCGTATTTCTTTGTGCTGAACCTGGAGGCGGCCGGACCGGATCTCCCGGTGCCAGGCGGAGGGATGGGGATCCTGCACTCCATTCTTGAAAAGGAAGGATTTTTCCAGGGGAAGAAGTAGGAAGGCCCTTCCGGCCGGGGGAAGGCTCCGGCGCCCCCTCGTTTTGGCTACATTTTTGCATCCGAATGCTGCGTCCCCAGCAAAACATTTGCTACATTGCGGTAGATACCTATATGATTAAATGGCAACATATTGAATACCTTTTTGGGCTTGCGGCCCTCCCTCTTTTGGGTTTGCTGCTGTACAGCCTGCTGCGGTGGAAAAAGAAGACCCGCAGCCGGATCGGCGACCCCGCACTGGTTAAGGAACTGGTGAAGAGTTATTCCCCACTGCGGTTTGGGATCAAGGCCGGGCTGGCCTTGCTGGCCCTGGCGACCGTGGTCATGGGTGCGGCCAATTACCAGCGGCCAGGTAAGATGGAGAATATCAGCCGGAGGGGTGTGGATGTGATGTTGGTCCTGGATGTCAGCAAGAGTATGCTGGCCCGGGATATCAAGCCCAGCCGCCTGGAAAAGGCTAAACAACTCCTGATTCGTTTGGCGGACAAACTGGAGAATGACCGGATCGGGCTGGTCCTCTTCGCAGGAAGGGCCTATTTGCAGATGCCCCTCACAACGGACCATGGCGCCGCCCGGATGTATATACAGGATGCCAGCCCCGAGGTGGTCCCTACCCAGGGTACCGTGATCTCGGAGGCTCTGAAAATGGCGAATTCCTCATTTAACAGCAAGGAAAGAAAATACAAGGCCATCGTCCTGATCTCGGATGGCGAGGACCATGATCCGGAGGCCCTGAAGGTGGCAAAGACCCTGGCCTCCAGCGGGGTCATGATCAATACCGTCGGCATCGGGTCTCCGGATGGATCACCTATCGTAGATCCCGTCACCAATGAACTAAAAAAGGACGAACAGGGTAATACCGTGATATCCAAGCTCAACGAGGTGGAACTGCAGCAACTGGCAGACGCCGGCAGCGGGCGTTATGTGCGGATGGATAACCTGGACGATGTGCTGATCACCATGACCCAGCAACTGGACAGCATCGAGAAGAAGTCTCTCAGCGATTCCGCCTTTATAGACTATAAGAGTTATTTCCAGTGGTTCCTGGGGATCGCCCTGCTGCTACTGCTGGTGGAATTTCTTTTGCCGGAACGGCGGAAAGGAGCCTATGCCCTGACCATCCTGGTCCTGTTGTCCGGGGTTCCCTTGTCGTCCAGTGCCCAAAAAGAGAATTCCCTGATCCGCAGCGGTAACCGCCTGTATAAGCAGCAGAAACTGGATCCTGCCCAGAAGCAATACGAAGAGGCCGTCAAAAAGGCGCCTGATAACCCGGCAGCCAACTATAACCTGGGGAATGCCCAGTTCCGGAAAAATAATTTTGCCGATGCGGCTAAGTCCTATGATGTTAGCGTGTTGAACAGTAAGGACAAGGAAGGTCAGGCTAAGGGCCTGTATAATAAAGGGGTGGCGCTGGTGAAACAGCAAAAACTGGCGGAGAGCATCGACGCGTGGAAGAACTCCCTAAAACTGGATGCCGCGGATCCTGATACCCGCGAAAATCTGCAGAAGGCCCTGATGGAACTAAGGCGGCAGCAGCAACAGCAGCAAAAGGACCAGAAGGATCAAAAAAATAAGAAAGACCAGCAGCAGGACCAAAAAGAGAAAAAGGAACCTAAAAAGGACCAGGAGCAGCAACAGCAACCCAAGCCCCAGCCCAGCCGGCTGAACAAGCAACAGGTAGAGCAATTGCTGAAGGCTCTTCAGCAAAAGGAGAACGATATTCACGATAAGATGAACCAGAACAAGGCCAAGGCCCTCAACCAGCCCGAAAAAGACTGGTAGGCCCCGGAATTTAATATCTCCGAAACAGGGAATTGACCCCTGATCGGCTTTTCATCGTTATTTTTGCGGTATGCAATTATACTCCCCCTCTCTCATCGAATACAGACGACTGGCAACCCTGGAAGTAAATGTCGGGGACCTGCTGTTGGGCAACCAGCATCCTATCCGGGTGCAGACGATGACCACCACCGATACCATGGATACCCTGGCCACCGTAGAGCAATCCATCCGCTGTATCGAGGCGGGTGCGGAGCTGGTCAGGATCACGGCCCCCAGCAAAACAGAGGCGGAAAATCTCCTGAACATAAAGAATGAATTAAGAAGGCGGGGTTATACCACTCCCCTGGTCGCGGATATCCATTTCACCCCCAATGCTGCGGAGATCGCGGCCCGGATCGTGGAGAAGGTAAGGGTGAATCCCGGCAATTATATCGACAAGAAGAAATTCGAATTCATTGATTACACCGATGCAGAATATAACGAAGAGATCGAAAGGATCCGGCAGCGGTTCACGCCCCTGGTAAAGATCTGTAAGGAATATGGGACGGCTATGAGGATCGGTACCAATCATGGATCTCTCAGCGATCGGATCATGAGCCGCTATGGGGACAGCGCGATGGGAATGGTGGAGAGTGCAATGGAATTTCTGCGTGTAGCCAGGGACGAGCGCTATCACAATATTATTCTGAGTATGAAATCCAGCAATCCGCTGGTAATGGTGCAGGCTTACCGGCTGCTGATCCGGAACATGGAAGAGGAGTTCGGCGAGAGTTACCCGCTGCACCTGGGTGTTACCGAGGCGGGAGATGGGGAGGACGGCCGGATCAAGTCGGCCATCGGCATCGGCACGTTACTGGAAGATGGCATCGGGGACACGATCCGGGTCTCCCTGACGGAAGACCCGGAGTTCGAGATCCCGGTCTGTAAGGACCTGGTGAAAAGATATACCCAGGGGGAAAAAGTGGCGGGCTGGCCGCAGGGGGACCAGGGCGGTAGCGGTCTGGCGGAGAAAATGCCCTATTCGCCTTTTGAATACCGTCGCCGCGCCTCCCATGCCGTGTCCAATATCGGGGACCATCATGTTCCGGTCGTGATCGCGGATTTTATGGAGGCCCCGGCCATCGGGCGGGAAGACCTTGCTGCTATCGGGTATAAATATGATGCCGCCAGCGATAAATGGAATATCGGCGATGCAGCGGCCGACTATCTGTACACCGGCAAAAAGAGGGTCGATTTCGATCTGCCCGGCACCCTGAAATGTATCTGTGATCACGTCGTCTGGCAGGATCAGAAGGACAAACAAAAATACTACCCGCTCTACCAGGGTAAGGAATATTTTTTGGCTGCCGAACATTCCCCCCTCCTGAATTTTGTTGCTGTCGATGCTGCGGGCGACTTAGAAGGCGAAGAGATCCGGGGACTGCTGGCGGCATCGGAAAAGGACGCGACCCTGGTCTTTTGTTGTTTTTCTTCACATCCCCTGGCGATGGTGTCCGTTCGCCGGTTTATCGTGGAACTGATGAACCGTAAGATCGCCTGTCCTGTCATCCTGGCCGTGGAAAGCAAGGACAGCAGCATCGATGAGGCCCTGATCCATTTTTCCACCGAGGCCGGCGCCCTGTTCCTTGAAGGAATGGGGGACGGAATCTGGCTGATGAACGATCCGCGGAAGATCGTCAATGTCAAGAGCACCGGACGCACTTACCTGGAAACGAAGAACAATCACCAATTCATCAACAACACCTCCTTCTCGATCCTGCAGGCCACGCGAACACGCATATCCAAGACGGAATATATTTCCTGTCCCTCTTGTGGAAGAACCCTGTTCGACCTCCAGGAGACTACGGCAAAGATCCGGTCGGTCACTCATCATCTCAAAGGGGTGAAGATCGCGATCATGGGCTGTATCGTCAATGGTCCGGGTGAGATGGCCGACGCGGACTTCGGCTATGTAGGCAGCGGTCCTGGAAAGATTACGCTGTACCGGGGGAAGGAAGTGGTCAAGCGGGGAGTGGACAGTGCCATTGCTGTGGAAGAATTGATCAATCTGCTAAAGGAAAGTGAGGCCTGGATCGAGCCTCTTGCCCGGGAGGGGGTGGCACAATGAATCGTATCGACCGGCTGCACGCCATTCTAACGCATCTCCAAAGTAAAAAGAGGGTGACGGCACAGGAAATGGCTGACCGTTTCAATATCAGCCTTCGCACCGTCTATCGCGATGTGAAGTCATTGGATGAGTCGGGCGTACCCGTGATCGGAGAGGCCGGTACGGGTTATACTATCATGGAAGGATACCGTCTGCCCCCGGTGATGTTCACCCGCGAAGAGGCCAGCGCCCTTTTGCTGGGTGGAAAATTTGCAGAACGGTTTACCGATGGGGCGGTGAAAAAAAATTTCAGCGCCGCACTCTTTAAGATCAAGGCGGTACTTCGGTCATCCGATAAAGAATATGTCGATAACCTGACGGATCATATCGAGATCCTCTCTCATCGCCCGCCGACCAGCGAAATGCCGGACCAGTACCTTTCACTGCTGCAACAGGCCATCGCCCAGAAAAGGATCGTAGACCTGCAATACCACTCCAATGGCAAGGATGAGAAGACCGCAAGAAGTGTGGAACCCTTTGGCCTGCTGTATTATTCGTCGGCCTGGCACCTGATCGCCTGGTGCCGTCTCCGCAAGGGCTACCGCGATTTCCGTCTCAGCCGCATGCTGAAAGTGGACCTGCAGGAACACTTCTTCGATGCCTCCCTGCACCCTTCCGTACAGGAATATATCAAACAGGTGACCGCGGACCATGCCGTGATTGAAGTGGTCGTACATTTTGATAAAAGAACTGTGAAATATATCCGGGAGCAGAAATATCTCAATGGCTTCGTCTCGGAAGAGGACCTTGGTGAATCGGTGCGGATGAAGTTCATGACCTCCTCTGTGGATTATTTCGGGCGCTGGCTGCTGATGTTCTCCAGCAGCGTCAGGATCGAATCTCCTGCCGCTCTAAAGACGATCATGAAGGAGCTGGCCGAAAGATTATTTGCCCACCACGGTAGCTGCTGACATAGGGCTGTCACCGGTGTAGTGTTATTTTACATAAAACCAACACGCTATGCTGATCAAGACTCACCCCCCCATGACCGTCCTTTTCGCCACCCACCAAACCAGGCTTGGGGAGTTGGGAAATATTGCCGGGACCAGCGTAAAAGAATTATATCGATATGTGGCAGACCTGGATCTGATGGTTTGCGGTCCGCAATACTGGTTCTATTATGGGGTGGATGGCCGGCCGGAAACCCGGTTCACCCTCGAGGTCGCCATCCCCGTTCATGGAAGGATCCCCACCACGCTATTACCCTATTTCAAGGAATTGCCCCCGCTGAAATGCCTCTCCTTTACGCACGAGGGGCCTTGGAGCGAACTGACCTCGGTATATCAGAAAATGACGGCCTATGTCAGGGAGAACGGACTGGCCATGAGTGGGATCTATGCGGAGGTCTATCTCAATACGGATGTCACTCACCCCCACCAAAATATTACCGAAGTACAGATAGGGTTGTTGTAAAAACGTACATTGCAGAAAATATATACTGGTGATGCAATTTTCTGTTCGTCATGTAAAGGAAGATGGTCTGGACCAGGTGGTCCTGGTAGAAGAGGCTACAGGAACGGAAGTGGCAGTGCTGCCCGGTTATGGCGCCACCTTACATGCATTCCGGGTCCCCGGGCGCGGCGGAGCGGTTACGAATGTTATCGATAACTACCGGGACCGGGATGAACTGGAAAAATATATGGGAAAAAGCTTCAAAGGTCCCAAACTTTCCCCTTTTCCCTGCCGTATCGCTGGGGGTAAATATTCGTTCGAAGGGCAGGAATATCAATTCAGTCATCTGGTGGAAGGTGGAACGGCGATCCATGGACTCTTGTACGATAAGGCCTTTACGATCCGGGAAGAGACGGCGGACGATATGGGCGCCCTGGTGTGCATGGAATACCAGTATAAGAAAGAGGATGCGGGCTATCCCTTCGATTATTCCTGTATGGTAAAGTATTCTTTACATCCGGGCGACACGCTGGAGGTCTCGACGACGGTGACGAATTTCGACACCCGGACCCTTCCAATCGCCGATGGCTGGCATCCCTATTTTGCACTGGGGGGTGGGATCGACGGCTGGTCCCTGCAGTTCCATGCCTCCGCCATCGTGGATTTCGACCAGCGGCTGATCCCCACGGGGACCCTGACGCAATATGATGCATTTGACAGTCCCCGGCCGATCGGGGACCTTGTACTGGATAACTGCTGGGTTGTAAAGCCCGGTCTTGTCGGGCCGGCCTGTGAGCTGTTCAACCCGGAGACCGGTCTGCGGGTCTCCTTTTACCCGGATGAAAAATATCCATATTTGCAGGTCTATACGCCACCGGGCCGCAGGAGTGTCGCCGTGGAAAATCTCAGTGGGGCGCCGGACTGTTACAACAACAAAATGGGTCTGATCCTGCTGGCTCCGGGGCATTCACAAATTTTTACCCTCCGGTACAAGGTTGGCGTCGAGTAAAAAATTATCTTGCCCCTCTAAAGAGATAAATCTATGAAGTTTCTGAAATATATATTACCCGTATTCGTAATATTCTGCTTTGCCGGCTGCCTCGATATCGATGAGAATGTGAGTATTAAGAAGGACGGCAGCGGCCAGTTGATGATGGATATGGATATGAGCCAGATGGTGGAGATGTTGCAGCAGTATGCGGGTAAGGATGAGCTCGCGAAAAAAGGAATGGATAAAATGGATACCACCATCCTGTTGAAGGATATCGTCGATACCTCGCATTCCATCCCTGCGGATAAGAAGGCACTTCTGCGCACCGGCAGCGTTCATATCAAGATGAACCTGGATGAGAAGGTCTTCAAGACCCATATGTATTTCCCTTTCACCAGCCTGGATAACCTGCAGAAGCTTTACGGCGCGATGAGCGATGGCTCCCTGGGCAGTGCCAATCTCTTTGGCGGGCTGAACCCCGGCGGTCAGGGCGGCGACGGCGCAAGTCCCGACATCAATCAATTCAATGGCATTTATGATTTCAGCGTAAAGGACGGCCAGATGACTAAGAAGCTGAATATGGCCAAATGGGAGAAACTGAAGAACGACCCACAGCTGGGCCAGATGAAGCAGGCCGCCCAGATGGGTGTCGAGGTCCTCTATACGACAACTTTAAACTTCCCCAGACCGGTGAAGACCGTGGACAATCCGCTGGCCAAGCTGTCGGAAGATAAGAAGACCGTCACGATCAAGTACAATCTTATCGATGTCTTCGAGAAACCCGAACAGTTCGGGTATTCGATCTCGTATTAAATAACGATTTATGCGATTGGTTTATCCTTTTTTGACCGCACTTATAATTTGTTGTGTGGCCTGTCATTCTTCCCCCGGGGGAGCAGCGGTCACAGCGACGGCCGGGCTCAGCGAGGCAGAGGCCGGGCGATACATGGGGACTTACAGCGGCAGCTTCAACAAAGGGATCATGACCCTGGTCATCAATTATATTTCGGGCAGGACCGTCAGTGGTTACAATATCCACAAGGGGCTGCGGCGTAATTTCAACGGGGAGGTAAGCCGGGAAGGGAGCGCGCTGAACTTTGTCCTGAAGGAGCCGGGTGACAACCCTTTTGACGGTACGTTCTATTTTGCCCTCGATACGACCAGCCTCGCTATCAAGGGAAAATGGGTGGCAAAGGATAGTCTGAAGATCAAGTCGAAACAATTGGCCCTCTCGAGGAGGCCGGAGACCGAAGAGGTCAAGGAAGCCAATCAATGGACCACAGTGGACGGTATCGATACCACGCTGAAATTCAATACCAATGGTACCTGCGAATATGCCTTCTACGAAAAGCCGGACGATTCCACTTCACAGCTCATAACGGTCAGAGGTAACTACGAACAAAAGAACGACACCTTCCGGATCGAGTGGGGGAAGAATACGTATACGCCTGCACAGACCATGAAGATGGTCCTCCAGCATCATGTCCAATTGAAGACAAAGGACGGAGAGGATTATGAAGAGGATCGGCTGAGGGGCCATGGATTGGATTTAAGGGAATTTCAAGGGGATTGAGCATGCGGCTAAATGATCTTCCCCGGATCGGGATGTTATTGGCGCTGGCCTTTTTCTCCTTCTTAATGGTGCGGCTATCCCTTCCTTATACGGCGATGCGGAGCGATGTGGATTTTTTACAGACCAAACAGAATGTCTATCACATCGGCTACTGGCGCTATAGCTTCTACTTTCATGTGTTTACGAGTTCCCTGGTGCTGATCGCGGGGTTTACCCAATTCAATGCCTCTATCCTGCGTCGTTATCCCCGGATCCACCGGGCAATGGGCTGGACCTACCTGGTGACGGTGGTGGGGATCAGCGGGCCTGCGGCCTTTATAATGGCCCTGCATGCGAATGGGGGTCTGCCGGCAAGGGCCAGCTTCACCCTGCTATCGGTCTTGTGGTTGGCTTTTACCTTTTGGGCGGGCTGGTTGGCGTTCCGCCGGAAGTTCATCGATCATGGCAACTATATGTTCAGGAGCTATGCGTTGACCCTCTCGGCGATCACGTTGAGGATCTATACCTATCTGAGTGTTTTCCTGCCCCTTTACGCAAGTCCGCGGGACATCTATATCACGACGGCCTGGCTGAGCTGGGTACCCAATCTGATCGTGGCGGAGATGCTGATCCGCAGCGGCTGGGTGAAAAAGTTAC